>ERZ827516.635-NODE-635-length-37090-cov-3.398083_pt1 | contig 37090 bp, 48 predicted proteins | sample MGYA00519703_ERZ827516 | MGnify/ENA primary metagenome ERZ827516 (study PRJEB31778, sample SAMEA3449337) | human gut metagenome | biome: human gut; feature: human-associated habitat; material: faeces | place: United Kingdom | collected 2010/2012 ...
GCCGGGGAGCGGGAGCAAAACATCCCCTGCGACCTGAAAGACCCCGCATGGTTTGGCAAAATCGATGCCTCCGGCGGGGCGGTGTTCTTTGCCTCCGGGGTGTTCTATTACTTTCTGAACCAGCAGGTCCGGGAACTGGTGCGGGAGATGGCGGACGCTTTCCCCGGCGGTGTGCTGGTCTTTGATGCTGCCAATCGGACGGCAGTAAAGATGATCGCAAAAACATGGCTTAAGACTGCAAAAATCAAGGATGTTGGGGCATATTTTGCAGTTTCGGATGCCGCCAAGGAAATCGGCGCGTGGGACAGCCGTCTGCAGGTCACAAGTCGCGGCTATATGCTGGGTTACAACGATTTGAGAGAACCTTCTGTCAGCGGCTTTTTCCGGTTTCTCGCAAGGGTCGGTGACAACGGGATGAAAATGCAAATCGTGAAAATAAGATTTTGAGAGGAAAAATGAAGTGCATCCACTTTGACGTTGAAGAAGACGGCTTTTACGGCACATATTGGGCGTGCAAGGGCACGGTCAATATGTGCGCACCCAAATACCCGCGGGATTGTTTTATTCATGGACTTTAGTCCGTGCCGCGCGGCACGCGCGGCATAGAAAGCCACCCGCTCAGCGGGTGGAGGCCAATTTCCGCTACGCGACAAAAACCTTCCCCCTAGCATGAGGATTGTTCAGGTCATCATGCTAGGGGGAAGGTGATTGCTGTGGCCCAGAAAGCCAACAGCCTCGCGCACACGAAATGGCTGTGCAAGTACCGCATCGCACCGAGGCCAAGCTCATCGCCGCCATCGTCGAGAAGCACCCCAACGCGCGCTTTGCCGTAAGCTGCACCTCGGCCTACGCCGACCTCTACGACCGCATGGAGCAGGCCCTGCGCGAGCGCGTGGCCAACGCGGTGGAGGTCGTCCGCTCCGACATCAGCCCCGCGCTTCTTGTCCACACCGGTCCAAACCTCGTGGGTGTGGCGGTCCAGGGACTCTAGCGGAGGCGGGGCGTCCTGCCCAAAAACAAATGCAAAAGACGAGCGCTTCTTGCCGCCCAATTGGCAAGAAGCGCTCGTCTTTTCTTAACGCGTTGTATGGCGGAGAGAGCGCAAGTTACGCGAGCGCCCTTCTTGCCAGCTCGGCCGCGCCAAGGATTCCTTGGTCGCCGCCGCAGCCCGGGGCGCAGATGTAGCTCTCTATGTCCTTAAGCTCGGCGGTCTGGATGTAGCCACCCAGATATTCGAGGGTCTTCTTGCGGACGATGCCGTAGAGCTGCTCCTGGTGCATCACGCCGCCGCCGAGGACGATACGGCGAGGCGAGTACATGAGCACGAGGTTCGCGCACATCTGCCCCAGATAATCCCCCTCGAGCGCCCACACCTCAGCGTTGTCCGCGAGCTCGGCCGCGGGCTTTCCCCAGCGCGCGGCGATGGCGGGGCCGGAGGCGAGGCCCTCGAGACAGCTCGCGTGGCTCGGGCAGACGCAGCGTCCCTCCTCGGTGGGACGGGTCCTTACCAGCATGTGGCCGGCCTCGGGGTGCAGCATGCCGTGAAGGAGCCTGCCCGCGCACATGACGCCCGCGCCCACGCCGGTGCCGATGGTCACGTAGACGGCGTCCTCGAGCCCCTTGCAGCAGCCGAAGACCACTTCGCCGAGGCAGGCAACGTTCACGTCCGTGTCGTAGGCCACCGGAATCCCGAGGGCGTCGGCGAACGCGGCGCGAAGACCATAGCCTCGCCACGCGAGCTTGGGCGTCTGAAGGATGGAACCGTAGCGCTCATCGCTGGGGTCGACGCAGGTCGGGCCGAAGGCGCCGATGCCCAACGCGTTCACATCACGGGCGGTGAACCACTCGACCATTTGTGGGACGGTCTCGGCGGGCATAAGCGTCGGGGTCTCCATACGGTCGAGGACCTCGCCGTCGCCGGACACCACGGCACAGACCATCTTGGTCCCGCCGGCCTCGAGGGCGCCGAGCCTCATTTGCTTTTCGCTCATGTGATCCTCCTTACAAAGGGACGCCCGCAGTCATGGTCAACCGCGGGCGCCCATAACGTTGGCTTGTTTCGAGGCGACCCTACCTGGGCACGCGGTCCTGCCTTGCGGCAAACGGGGCGAGCACGGCGTGCGGCTCGCTTTGGTACCAGTAGGCGACGGTGGAGATGTCGTCCTCGCGCTCGTAGAGCTTGATGTCGTCGTTGCCGAGGTCCTGGAACGTCACGCGCAGGTCCTCCTTGAACGAGATCGGGTCGGGAAGGTGCCACCTGTAGAGGCCGTGCCTGGGCAGCGCGTCGTCGTTGGTCGCGAGCATCGGGTTCGGGTTCGGCTTGCCCGCGCTGAAGCGGTCGCGCGTGGCGTCGCGCGTCGAGCGGTACGGGTAGCCGGCGAACAGCGTGTTGAAGCACTGCGCCTCGGGCAGCGCGTGGGGCGGCCTGTCGAGGAAGGCCCAGGCACCGCCGAAGTAGTCCTCGGCTCCCGTCGAGGTGACCGTGGGGAACTCCTCGTCGCCGTCGAGGAAGAACTTCATCTCGCCCTCGCCCCACCAATAGCGCTCCAGGGCGCACAGGGCCATGTAGGTGCCGACGTAGTAGCCCTTGCCGCGCACGCCGTCGAGCACGGTGTAGTCGACGCCCCTGCGGGTGCTGCGCTCGCGGTTAAAACGGGCGTGGAAGTACATGGCGTCGTCCGGCACGTCGGTGAGCGCGTAGTTGAACGTGTAGAAGATGTACTTAATGAACCCGGGGTGCTCGCTCGTAAGCGTGACCTTGGCGTGCTTCCTGAAGGGCATCTCGAAGTAGCAGTTCATGCCACCCGTCGGGTTCACGCAGATGGGCATCGAGTTGACGATGGCGCGCTCACCGAAGCCGTTGCAGAAGAAGTCGCCGACAGGGCACTCAACCGAGGGGGTCTCCTCGTCGTCCCAGTAGAAGCGCAGCACGAGGTCGCGCATGACGAAGCTGCCGGCGGCGGTCTTGTCGGGGACGGTCATCCAGATGTGGCGGATGATGCCGGGGCCCTCGATGTCCGCGAGCGTGATGGTCTCGCCGGACTCAAGGGGCACGCAGCACGAGCCCTTGCGGCCGACGCCGAGGTGGCTGGCCGACATGGCGGCACGGCCCTTCTCGCCCGTGATGTTCTCGGGGGTGATGGCGCGGCTTTCCTCACCGCCGTGCATCCACACGTCCTTAAGGAACTCTCTCATCGTCGACCTCCTCTATTCGTCGTCTTCGCACTCGGCGGAACTGGCACCGTTCACGTAGACGATCTGCTGGCGCGCCTCGTCGACGAGGGCGTCGAAGTCGAGTTTCTCGTCGGGGCGCGCGAGCGCGACCGTCATGGCGAGCGGGAGGTTGACACCCGCGATCACGTGGATCCGGTCGGAGGCGAAGCGGGAGAAGCGCTGGTTCACGCTGCCGCCGAGCGCGTCGGTGAGGACGACGACCTCGTCAGTGCCCGAAAGCGCCGCCTCGACCGCCGCGTCGAGCCCCTCGCCGTTGTCGTTCACGTAGGCGCACACGGCGTTGACGGCGTCGCTCTTACCCGTAAGGAACTCGAGGGTGTCCTTGAAGCCCTGGGCGAGAAGGGAATGACTCGCCACAACTATCTTTCTCATTGATTCACCAATCTCTTGGGTCGAAGCTAGGCGAGGATGCCAGCGGCGGAGGCGACCATCGCGAGGACGATCACCACGAGGATGAGGGCCGTCATGCTCGCGTTCTTCTTGGTAAGAAGGTAATACGCGCTTCCCGTGATGGCGGCGGGGATCATGGCAGGCAGGATCTTGTCGAGCAGCGGCTGAATCTCCATCGAGACGTCGCCGAAGCTGAAGCTAATCGGGCAGGTGACGCCGATGACCGAGGCGATGAGGCAGCCGACCACGGTGAGGCCGAGCACGGAGGCGGCGGCAGTGAGGTTGGGAAGCTTCTCGCTGAAGTCGGTGACGAGCTTCACGCCCTGCTTGTAGCCGAACTCGAGGGCGTGCATGCGGACCCAGAAGATGGCCAGGATGAGCGCGAACCAGATGCCGGCTCCCACGGGGTTGCCCTCGATGGCCATGTAGGCGGCGATGGAGCCCATGATGGTCGGGATCATGGTCATGAGCAGGGAGTCGCCGACGCCGGCGAGCGGTCCCATGGTGCCGATCTTCAGGTCTTGGACGGCGTCCGCCGCCGCTAGGCCGTCGCGTTCCTCCATGGCCACGCAGGCGCCAAGGATGATGGCGGCGAGCCAAGGCTGGGTATTGTAGTAGCGGAAGTGGTTGTTGAGCGCTTGCTTATAGTCCTCGTCGTTCGTGTAGATCTTCCTCAGGACCGGCGAGAGGGCGTAGGCGACTGAGGCGCCCTGCTGGGTCTGGTAGTTGAAGGTGCACACGCTCATGAGCCAGCGCCAGTTCGCGTTGCGCAGATCCTTCTTGGTGACCTTGTAGCCGGAGGGCTTGCCCTCGGCGACGGCGGTGATGTTCTCGTTTTCCATGGTTACTCATCCTCTCCGATGAAGGCGTCTGCGGAAGCGTGGGCGGCGAGCTCGGTGTCCCTCTCGGCACGCTGGTAGAACGCGATCGCGAGGGCAACGCCGACGATGGCGGCGCCGATGATGGGCACGTTCAGGAAGGCCGAGAGGAAGAAGCCGACGAGCAGGTACTGGAAGTACTTGCCGGTGGGCATGTAGCGGAGCAGCATGGCGATACCGATGGCCGGGAGCATCTTGCCGGCGAGGGTGAGGCCGGAGAGGAACCACTGAGGCATGACCTCGAGGAGCCAGTTGACGGCGGGCTGGCCGAGCGTCACGGAGACAAAGACGGGCAGGGCGGCGCACAGGCCGAAGAGCGCGGGGCAGACCCACAGGATGGCGTTCATCTGATTGAACTTACCCTCGTTGCAGAACTTCTGGGACTTCTCGACGACGAAGCCGTTGAGGATCTTGACGATGACGTCGAGCTGGATGCCGAGCATGCCGACCGGCAGGCCGATGGCGAGGCCCGTGTCCGCGCCCAGGGTCACGCCGTAGGCGGTGGCGATGATGGCCATCGTGCCGTAGTCGGGAATCGACGAGCCGCCGAAGCCCGCGACGCCGAGCTGCATGAGCTGGATGGTGCCGCCGATGACGAGGCCGGTCTGCCAGTCGCCCATGACGACGCCGGTGATAAGGCCCCAGAAGACGGCATAGTTGACGAAGATCATCGGGATGCCGTAGTAGTCCACGTGCTTGATGAAGGCCAGCAGGGTCAAAAGGACGACCTGCAGGATAGTGAAGTTGACCATGATCCCTCCTTAGATGAGGTCGGCGACGGAGACGGGCTTGTCGGCGGGCACGAACTGTGCCGTCACCTTGACGCCGCGGGCGATGAGCGCCTTGTAGCTCTGGACGTTCTCGGCGGAGGCATAGGCGCGCTGGGTGAGCTGGACGCCGCCCTCCTTGACGAGCGAGCCGCCGACGATCAGCGACGGGAGCTCGATGCCCGACTCGACCAGGTGAAGGATCGTCTCGGGCTCCTTGGCGATGACAAAGACCTTCTCGCGGTCGTACTTGCCCGCCGCGAAGTTCTTGAGCGCGGTCTGCTCGGAGATGATCGAGACGGCCATGCCCGCGGGGCGCGCCATCCTCATAGTGGACTTCAGGACCTCGTCGCCGGCGACCTTGTCGTCGATGACCATGACTCGGGTCGCGCCCGACACCGGGGCCCACTGCGTCACGATGATGCCGTGAAGCAGGCGATTGTCGATTCGTGCCATAACAACACTCATGTTTGCTCCTATCAAATGAAGTTTTACGTTCGGTACTGCCTCGGCGCTATCCGGATTCGCGCCGGGCAAGGGGTTATCGGATTATTGAGGACGCGCAGTCAGCTTGCGGCGGCGCGGGGAAGGTCACTCGTCGAGCAGGAGGTCCGAGGAGCCGAGGCGCTCTTCTCGCGCCGGGGCGGCGCTCACGCTTATGTAGTCGAAGACATATGCGATCTCGCTTACGGGAACCTCTACGCGATAGCGCGTCGAGATGCTCGAGAAGCTCTGCCTGAAGGACTCGATGAAATCGGCACGCTCCTCCTCGAAGCGGTCCTGGCCAACGTAGGTCTCAATGGGGTTTCTGGTAACAAGGCGCTCGACGAGACAGCAGAGGTGGACGTAGAGCCCAATGATGGCGTTGCTGCCGATCTTCTCGCCTGTCCTGCGCTGAAGCTCGTGCACGGCGCTCTCGATCTCGTGGAATAGCCGCTCCGGGTCGAGGATGGTGATGGAGCGGATGACGTTCTGCAGCGTCATGTTCGAGAGCAGCTTCTCGTGGAAAGAAGAGAGCTCGGAAGCGTCAAGCCACCTGCCGAACACGGCATCAACCTTAGAGGCGGACGCCGTCGACATGATGTCCTCGAGGGCGACGAAGGGGACGGAGGCGACCCCGGGGTCTCCCGTGCCGATGACGGCGCAGACGCGGTGCTCGGAGAAAACGGCGTCATTCGACCCGTTCGCGACGAGCTGCTTGAAGGGCCTCGTGAGCAGGCGCGCGCCTATGGTGCGCGGGAGGCTCTGCGAGACGAGCTGGCGTATCCTCTCCGCGGCGTCGACCCCGGACTCGGAGCAGAAGACGATGGCGTCCTCACGGTTGATGCGCTCGATCACCTTGCAGTGCGTCACGCACGCGGCGGTCGCATCGCCAAGAACCTCGGCGATGGACTTGCCGCCGAGCAGCCCGACCCCGATCTCGAGCGCAAGACCGGTAGAGACGTTGTTCACCACGCCGATAGTGGAGTCGGTAACGTTCTCGAGGGCCTTATAGGCCTCCTCCAAGGAGCCCATGTCGACGAGGAACACGACCCCGGTGCAGTAGGAATGGCGGTCGACGAGGCGCTGGAGCGGACCGACGATGTCCTTCAGCTGCTGGTCGTAGGGCATGTCGACAGCCTCGTACACATGCATGCCGAGCATACGGTTCGCCGCGTCGGCGATGCTCGTCGCCGTTGAGTAGCCGTGGGACAAGATGACGCAGAGCGTCCGAAGGGCCTTCGCATCGCGAGACTCCGATGCGACGCACAGCGTCAGAAGCGTCTTCGTGAAGTGATCGAGCGAGATTCCCAGCGCCCCTTCCACGTCTGCGGCGACCTGATCGGAGACGCTCGAGGCAAACGGTAATTCGGAGGTCACGGCACCGAGGAGATGGGAGATTTGCTCCGCACAGGCAGACTTTCGCTTAGCCAGGCCGATGCCCGGCCACAACTGCAGGCAAATCTCCTGGGCCAGTAGAAAAGCGACCTTCCTCGAAAGCTCGATGCCATAAGAAGAGCCTGCGTCGGCAAGGACCGCGCCCACGATGCGCTCGAAGGCGCGCGACCTCGAGGAGGTAACGCCGCGGCCGAAGATCAAGTGATCCTCAACGCCGCGCACAGCGGAGACAGCTTGCGAGACGAGCTCGGAGACAGAGAGCTCCCCGGCGCAGAATCGCTCATCGAGAGAGCACAGGGCATCGAGCGCCTGCTCGACCGGCCCTGTGCTCTCGGCGGCATCCAGGGACGCGTCGATCAGAACGCCATCGTCGGGCTGTTGATCGATCTGCGCGGAGGAGAGGAGCCCGCTGGGAAGAAGATACGGGCGAACGACGACGTAGTCGCCCTCGCGATTGAGGAACGCTTTGGCGCAGCAGTTCGTCACGCAGGCGCGCAAGCCGGCGATGTTATCGGAAAAGTCCGCGTTCACGAGGCAACGGTATGCGCCGCGGCTGATCTTCACATCAGAACCGATTCGGCACCCCTCGCTGCGCAGGAAGCTCAAGATGAGATCCTCGCGCTCCTCGGGGGTCCGCTCCTTGAGTGAGGGGACGCGGGCACAGATGGGCATTTTGCTGTAGGCCGAGGAAACCTTCAGGTCATCGGCGGAAAGCGTCGTCGAAAGAACGAGGCGAGCGCGCGGCGCATCCTGGGAGGCATCGAGCCCGAGGGCCGTCGCAAGGCAGTGCTCCATCGCAGAGGGAGAGAGTGCCTCGATGCCGTTGACAAAAACCACACCCCCGCGCGATTTCGCGATCGACTCGTCAAGAAGCCCGTTGAACGAGGCGGCGTCCGGGACCCCGGCGCAGTCGATGCGCACATAGGAGGAGTCGCGGGGCAGCAAGCCCTGGTTCTTACCGTACTCGTACACAAGACGAGAAAGGAAAGACTTGCCGACACCCACGCCGCCGCTCAAGAGGATGGGCAGGCCGAACGGAGGGTACTGAACCGCAGCCTTGCACTGCTCGACAACGGAGCTGAGGCTCAGGTCAAAGCCCACGGCACGCGCGAAGTCACGGTGATCGGCGATTCCCGTCGCCTGGATGAGGTCGGCGAGCGAGGCGTACTCGCTTGCAGAGAGCTTTACCTGAAAACGCTTCTGGAACGCGCGGCGATGAAAATAACGGACAGGCCTGCCCGCCACCTTAACCACAAGGCCGGCGCGAACAAGGTCGTTGAGGTACTGGCTCGCCAGACTCCTGGAGATGATGAGCGTCTCGGCGATGTCGGAGGTGGACAGACGGGCAAGGTCGTCGAGCGAGACGGCAGAGGTGAGGGCCTCGAGATGCTCGAGAATCCTGTCCCTCATGTCGACGGGCTTCTTTGCCAAGCTGTCCTGTGCGGTCTTGTCCATGACTTCTTACCTCCTTGTACAAGGAGTATAAGGGGAACACAGAGAACGGAAGGGGGCGCGTGGGGGAATCAACAGCCCCGAGGAGAAGTTCACCACTTGAGGGGCAGAAAACAACGGCCATTGAACATTCAGGGCCGACGCTCAACACTTCGGCTCGACACTTCGCTTTGGAAAGGGCCCTGCACGATGGTGCAGCCCTCCATCTCGCAGCACAGGTCGCCGAAGGTCGCGAGGATGCGCTCCTTCTGTTCCGCGGGCGAGACGACTCGGTGGGCAAGGTCCTCTCAAAAGGGGTCGTCCGACGCCGCAAGACCTCGATGACCGACTACCGCCTCGAGCAAGTGGCGGATTACCTCTGCACCATCGAACTTGCCTTGGTCAAGTGCGAGGCCAAGGAGAACGGTGAGACGTACAACAAGTTCTTCGGAGGTATAGGCTCTTTCAAGAGGAACTGGCTCAAGCAAGCCCGCAGCAAGCGGATATAGCTGGTCTCGCGGTTTCGCAAGGAACGGTCAGTTCTCCTCTGGCGAGGAACCCCGGGCGACGTGCTTCGAGCAGCGGAAGCTGAAGCGCAAGCAGAAGCAGCGCGGGCATTGATCGGTGCCGACATGGGCCCAGACGTGAACAGTGCTACATCCCCTGTTCACGGGGCGCGAAACCGCAAAGGTTGCACAGAGGTTGCAAAATAAGAAGCCCCCGACCTGTTTTCGCAGGTCAGAGGCTTGAAATCAACGAATATCGTTTATTCCCACTCGATGGTCGCGGGCGGCTTGGACGTGATGTCGTAGCACACGCGGTTGGCGCCAGGGACCTCGGCGACGATGCGGCCGGAGATGCGGGCCAGCACGTCGTAGGGCAGCTTGGCCCAGTCGGCGGTCATGGCATCGCTGGACTCGACGGCACGCAGGATGATCGGACGCTGGTAGGTGCGCTCGTCGCCCATAACGCCGACGGACTTAATGTCGGGCAGAACCGCGAAATACTGCCAGCAGCTGTGCTCGGAGTTGCGCTCGCCGGTCTGCTCAAACAGACGCTGGTTGTAGGCGTCGAGCTCCTCGCGCACAATAGCATCGGCGTTCTTGAGGATCTCGAGTTTCTCCTTGTCGACCGCACCGATGATGCGGATGGCCAGACCCGGGCCCGGGAAAGGCTGACGGAACACGATATGACCCGGCAGGCCCAGCGCCAGACCAAGCGCGCGGACCTCGTCCTTAAAGAAGTGATCGAGCGGCTCAATGAGGTCGAAGTGTACGCCCTCAGGGAACGGGATCAGGTTGTGGTGGCTCTTGATGGTGGCCGTCTTGCCGCCCGTCTTGCGAGCGCCGGACTCGATGATATCGGGGTAGATGGTGCCCTGAGCCAGGTACTTGACCGGCTTGCCGTCGGTCTCGAGCTGCTGCGCCACAGCGAAGAACTCTTTCCAGAACTGCGTGCCGATGATGCGACGCTTCTCCTCGGGCTCGGTCACGCCGGCCAGAAGCTCGGCATAACGGTCCTCGGCGTGAACGTGGATAAAGTCGACGTCAAACTGCTTGGTGAAGACCTCCTCCACCTGCTCGGGCTCGCCCTTGCGCAGCAGGCCGTGGTTGATGAACACGCAGGTCATCTGCTTGCCCACGGCACGAGCACCCAGCGCAGCCACGACGGAGGAGTCGACGCCGCCGGACAGGGCCAGAATCACGCGGTCGTTGCCGACCTTCTCGCGGAACTCGGCCGTCATGGTCTCGACCAGGTTGTCCATGCTCCAGTTGGGCTCCAGGCCGCAGATCTCAAACAGGAAGTTGCTCAGCAGCTGCTGACCGTACTCGGAGTGCTTGACCTCGGGGTGGAACTGCGTGGTGAAGATCTTGCGCTCGGGGCACTCCATGGCAGCAACCGGGCACACGTCGGTGCTGGCGGTAACGGTAAAGCCCTCGGGCACCTCGGAAACGGCGTCGCGATGGCTCATCCACACAGTCTGCTCCATGGGTGTGGAGTTAAAGAGCTTGGCGCCGGCCGTGCGCGTGATGGTGGCGCGGCCGTACTCGCCCACCTCGGAGTGACCGACCTTGCCGCCGAGCGTCACGGCCGTGATCTGATGGCCGTAGCAAAAGCCCAGGACGGGAAGGCCCAGGTCAAAGATGACAGGGTCGATGGACGGAGCGTCTTCGGCGTACACGGAGGCCGGGCCACCAGAAAGGATGAGCGCAGAGGCGTTCATCTCGCGAATCTCGTCGGCCGAGATGTCGCAGGGGACAATCTCGGAATACACGTTGAGGTCGCGGACGCGACGGGCAATGAGCTGACCGTACTGCGCACCAAAGTCGAGTACGAGGACCTTTGCGGAAGCCTTTTGATCCATGGTTTCCCCCTCTTGTTGGCGGGGAGCCGGTGCCCACCCGCGTGAATGAACGAAAATAACCTCCATAGTGTACACGTTATATGGGGTTTCTCGTCCCTCGCAGCCATCAGCGCACGGCAAACGCACGACCTGGGCCCCTATTTGACGGCAATTGAAGTGTTTTCAAACGTTACAGATGATGTAATACGTTTGAACATTGGACGCCCTGTGCCACAATACTGCCGAACGACTCCGCCTCTGCGGCGGCAAATACGATAGGAATACCAGCATGAAGCGCATCCTTCTCATCGCCACGGGCGGCACCATCGCATCGACCGAGGACGGCAACGGCCTCTCCCCCGCCCTGACCGGTGAGGAGCTCGCCCAGAGCGTCCCCGAGATCTCGGGCCTCTGCGAGCTCGACGTCGTGCAGCCCATGAACATCGACAGCACCAACATGCGCCCCAGCGACTGGATGTGTATCCGCGACGTCATCGTCAAGGGCTATGCCGACCACGACGGATTCGTGATTCTACACGGCACCGACACCATGAGCTACACCGCGGCGGCGCTTTCCTATCTGATTCAGGACAGCCCTAAGCCTATCGTGCTCACCGGCTCGCAAAAGCCCATGGGCAATCCCTTTACCGACGCCAAGCTCAACCTGTACCAGAGCCTGCTCTATGCGCTCGACGAGCATTCGCACGACGTTTCGATCGTGTTTGGCGGCGTAGCCATTGCCGGCACGCGCGCCCGCAAGCAGCGCACCATGAGCTTTAACGCGTTCATTAGCGTCAACTATCCGCCCATTGCCTACATCCGCAACGACCGCATCGTGCGCAACGGGCTCCACGGCACGCATCAGGGCGAAAACCCGGTGCGTTTCTACGACAGCATCAACCCACGCGTGTTTGTCCTTAAGCTTACGCCCGGCGTGAACCCGGGCATCCTCGACGCCCTTGCCGATAGCTACGACGCCGTGATTCTGGAGACCTTTGGCATTGGCGGTATCCCCGAGTTTGGTGAGTCGGGCGAGTCGTTCCAAGAGGCAATTTTCCGCTGGGTCGATTCGGGCCGCACCGTCGTTATGACCACGCAGGTCCCCGAAGAGGGCCTCGATCTGGGCGTTTATGAGGTCGGCCGCGCTTACGCCGATCATCCGGGCATTCTGCGCGGCGATGACATGACCACCGAGACGCTTGTGGCCAAGACCATGTGGGCACTCGGCCAGTCACGTGATGCGGCCGAGATTCAGCGCCTGTTCTACAGCCAAGTCAACCACGACCGTATCCCGATGGTGTAATTCGGTTGTCGACGGGTATCCCCTATTCGATACCCTCGAGAAGTTCTGACACCGTCATGCCGAGTGCGGGCGCGATCTTAAATAGAACCCTGAGCGTGAAATTTGCCGTCCCACCTTCGATTCGGTCGAGGTAGGGTCGGCTGATTCCTGTCGCCACACAAAAATCAACCTTGGAGATACCAAGGTCCCTGCGTGTCTCTTCGACCCGCCTGCCAAGAATCTGTTTCGCACGTTCGTCCATGCAGCCGAGTTTGAAATGGAGCCGAACATAAACGTAAACTATAGTTTACGTTTTCCCGAATACACAGGAGTTTTCTATGTCGGGTTCTTCGGTCCGCATGTACCGAGCCACGCTTCGCACAAACAGCGCGCCGCCCAAGCTCGTCGTCGTTGAAGCTGAATGCCTTTCGCCCGATGAGCGCACAGCATTTGCATTGCTATCAAGTCGCGTCGCCGCCGTTCTGGTCCCTTGCCCGGCGCGAGGTGAACTTGCCATCCGATGCCAAACGCACGGCTGCTCGCTCAATCAGGCTGCCGTAATCGCAACCAGCCAACGCGGCCTGCCGCTCCTTTTAGAAGCCGGCATAGCACTCGCCCTTCGCGGCGCCGGATACGAAAACGAGGCCGCCGCCGATATGGTCTTTAAACCACGATCGAGCGGCGGCCTCGCAGCAGCCATTGAATATATGTGCAGGCTCGTTGCCTAAAAGGACAAGCTAGAAACCAAGGCCAAAGCCCGTTCCGGTAATCGCCGAGTACATAAAGTAAACGTTGACCACGTTGAGGAACACACCCGTAATGCAACCGTTGCGCAGGTAGCGCTCGCACACGATGCGCGCCATAGCGGCGGAGTCATCATTGTTTTTAGCCTGGCGTCCTGCCGTAAAGTACGTCGCCACGCTCAGCAGCAGGTTGAGCACCGGCAGTGCCAGCAACTCGTAGCTCTTGCCCCAGCGCGTCGCCTCGCCGGCGGCATTAAACTTTGTTGCCACCTCGGGACCTATGTTGGGGATAACACACGCTGCAACCACCAGCGGAATCACCGCAAGCACCAGCAGCGCGATGCCCATGTAGCCGGCTTTTTTTCCATATTTAAACATGCGCATCGTCCTTACACGTTAAAGCGGAAGTGCACGACGTCGCCATCGGCCATGACATAGTCCTTGCCCTCAATGCGCAGCTTGCCGGCGGCCTTGGCGCCCTGCTCGCCGCCGAGCTCGATGTAGTCGTCGTAGCCAATAACCTCGGCCTTAATAAAGCCGCGCTCAAAATCGGTATGGATGACACCGGCGGCCTGCGGGGCGGTCGCGCCCTGACGCACCGTCCAGGCCTTGACCTCCATCTCGCCAGCCGTAAAGAACGACTGCAGACCGAGCAGCTTGTAGGCAGCCTGCGCGAGCACGTCCAGACCGGGCTGCTCCAGGCCCAGGCTCTCCAGGTAGTCGGCAGCGTCCTCGGGATCGAGCTCGGAAAGCTCGGCCTCGATCTTGGCGCAGATAGGCAGCGGCTTGACGCCGTCGATGGGCGCCAGGTCGTCGTTGAGCATATCCTCGTCTACGTTGGCCACATACAGGATGGGCTTCATGGTGAGCAGGAACAGCCCCTTGGCGGCGGCACGCTCCTCGTCGGTCATCTCCATGGATGCGGCGCGCTTGCCCTCGTTGAGCCAGGCAAGCAGGCGCTTGGCGACCTCGAACTTGGGCATGAGCTCCTTGTCGCGCTTGGCCTCCTTCTCGAGCTTGGGCAGCTGCTTCTCGAGCGTGCCCATGTCGGCCAGGATGAGCTCGGTCATGATGGTGTCGGCATCGCCGGCGGGATCGACGAACTCGCCCGTGCGGCCCACCTCACGCATGACGTTGGGGTCCTTAAAGTAGCGCACGACCTCGCAGATGGCGTCGGTCTCGCGGATGTTTGCCAAGAACTGGTTGCCCAGGCCCTCGCCCTCGTTGGCACCCTTCACCAGGCCAGCGATGTCGACAAACTCGACCGTAGCCGGCACAATGCGGCCGGGGTTAACGATGTCGGCGAGCTTTTGCAGGCGGCTATCGGGCACATCGACGATACCCACGTTGGGGTCAATCGTGGCGAACGGGTAGTTGGCGGCAAGGCCGGTCTTTTTGGTAAGCGCGGTGAACAACGTCGACTTGCCCACGTTGGGCAGGCCCACGATACCGATGGAAAGGGACACGACAGCTCCTTTTGGTACAGGTACTTCAAACTTCATAAGTATAGCGCCGCCGCAGCATCCGGGCGAATCCGGACACCGCGGCGGCGCAAATGAAGCAAAGATTGGGGTCGCTGGCTAGTCCGCGAGCTTCTCCACCTGATCGAGCATCTTGTCGAGCTTGGCCTTTGCTTCGGCCTTGACCTTCTCAGCTTCTTCGTGAGCCTTCGCCTTCTGGGCGGCCTTTTCCTCGGCCTCGGGGTCGACGACGACCAGATTGGACGCGTCATGCTCAACCAACTTGAGCGCATGCTCGGGGCACACCTTGACGCAGGCACCGCAGCCCAAGCAATACGTCGACTCCAACGCAAAGCGGCCGCTTCCCACCAAATCGCAGGCGAACGTGGGGCATACATTGACGCACTCGCCGCACGACGTGCACTTGTCAAAATCGCACTCCGGCGTGCTCACCTGCATGTTCTGGGCAAGCTCGGGGTGGTTTTGCAACGTCGAGAGCACCAGTTGGCGCCCGTGCGTGAGCGAACGGCGACGCTTGGTCGTCGTGGTGCCGCACATGGTGTTGAGCGTGCGCTCCAGCTGGGTAATCTGATGGCGATGGGCCTTGAGCTTTTGCGTCACCGAAGCCAGCGCCGCCGTCGCCGGATTGAGCTTGGTCACCGTCAGGCCCGTGGTGCGGGCGATCTTTTCCATGTACTCCTTGCGCTCGTACTCGCGGCGCTTATGGCACTTGAGGCTCTTGGGGTCGACCTCCAGGCCCATACCCGTGCCGGACCACTCCTCGGCCTTCGCAATCGCCTCGCCCAGAATATCCTCACCGCCGGTGTTGCGGCATTTATCGCACACGCCCAACGGCAGGTACACACTCACGTTGGGATAGTCGGCCAGTACCGAAAACCAAGTCTCTGCCGTAATATCGCCCACGCAGGCGACGACGACCTCGTTCTCGCGCGGCATGCGCTTAAGGGCACGCGTGCAGGTAACGTAGGCGGTCTCGTGGCTCGTAGCCGCCGAGACAATGTCATCGTAGACGTTTTTGGGTGCAAGGCGCGGAGAGATGATCGCCTCCGTCGGGCAAGCAGCGGCGCACAGACCGCACTTGCGACAGGAGTCGAGGATCTCGATGGAGTCTTCCTCGACCTCGATAGCGTTGACCGGGCACACGTCCATGCACGCGGTGCAGCTGCTCTTTTCGTTTTTGCAGGTCAGGCACGGAATGGTGTTACCGCGCGGACGCTCCTTGTAGTCGGCAGGATTCCACTGCGGCGCCGACGGATCGAGTGCATCGGTCACGCCGCCAAGCGGGTTTTTAAGAAAGTCGAAACCCTTGCTGATCTCGATAATGTCATCAAACAGATCGTGTTCCTGCGCCATGCGCGGCCCCTCCCTGAGCAGTGCAAACAAGCAAGAGATAATGATACGCTATCGGCCCGCGCCTCGGGCAAATTACACGCGGCGCATCTTTGCGGCAAATAGCCTATGGCCTATCGCCGCCTCGATTGCACAAGGTCAATCAAGTGCCAAGCTATGCCTCGCACATGAGCTGCATGAGCTTTTGTTTGGTCACCTTGGCCTGCTCGTTGGCCATATTACGCTCGTTTCTAAAGACCGCATTTGCAACACCCTGCAGATCGGCATCGGAAATCTCGCCAAGTCCCAGCTCCGCGAGCGTCGTCGGTAGGCCGACGCGCTGGCAAAACTCGAGCACCTGATCAAGCTCGGGCGCACGCTCCAAACGAAGCTGGACCACTAGGCCAAATGCCACGGCCTCGCCGTGCATGGCCTTGCACTCGGGCAGGATCGTCAACCCGTTGGCGACGGCATGTGCCAACGCCAAGCCACCGCTCTCAAAGCCGACGCCCGAGAGCAGAATATTGCACTCGATCAGGCGCTCAACCGCCGGCGATATACGGCCCTTTTTGAGATCGCGCTTGGCAGCGACGCCGCACTCCATGAGTGTGTCATAGCAGGCACGAGCCGCAACCAAAGCCAAGTGCCCCGGCGTGCCACCGTGCTCGTTGGCACCGTGCGCCGCGGCGCACGAACGCGCCTCGAAGTACGTTGCCAGCGCATCGCCCATACCGGCGACCGTCATACGCAGCGGGGCCGCCGCGACCACGCTGGTATCGACCACGACCAGGTCTGGATTCTTCTCGAGCATCAGATAGCGGTCGAACGACCCATCCTCGTGATACAGCACCGAAATCGCGCTGCACGGACCATCCATCGACGCCGCCGTGGGGCATACGCACAACGGCAACTCGGCATAAAACGCAACGGCCTTGGCGATATCGAGCATCTTGCCGCCGCCAATGCCCACCACCATGTCGCAATACTCGGCCTGGGCTTCCTTAGCCATTTCGACAACGGCCTCTTCCGTACACGGACCGTCATAAATCTTAAAGAACGGCTCGCTTAGATCTTCGTCCAGAAATCCATCGACGATCTGCCTGCACAGCCGATCCTCGGTGCCCTGGTCAAACAAGACATAGGCAGCGCAGCCCAACCATGACAAATACCTGCCTTGACGCGACAGTTCGCCCGGCCCCTGAACATACCGGCCGGGACCGCCGTAAACCATAGGAAGCGCCATACGAGAATCCGCCCTTCATCAAACAACGATTGGTGCAAAGTAACCTGGCCCCTTTGCACCAACTTGGTGCGAAGGGGCCAGGTTAGTTTGCACCATAGCAAAAAGGGGCAAAGTCATCTGTTAGCTTTGCCCCTTCCTTAGCTTGATTTACTCATCCATGAGATAGTAGTGGCCCAGCGCGTCGGCACCCAGGATGGCGTTTGCGACCATCTCGGGCGTCACCTCAAAGGGCATGTTGCACATGGTGTCATCGGGTGCGCAGGCGGCCTCGGCAACAATCATGGCCTGCTCGCGCGTAAGCTCGGCAACGCCAAGTTCCTTCATCGTGACCGGCAGGCCAAGCTCAATGCAGAAGCCCAAGACTTCCTCGAGCTTCTCGGTCGGGGCATCCTCGAGTACCAGCTGGACGATAGTGCCGAAGGCGACCTTCTCGCCGTGATACATGCCGTGGCACTCGGGCAGCATCGTCAGACCATTGTGGATGGCATGAGCAGCGGCAAGGCCCGAGCTCTCAAAGCCAATGCCCGAAAGCAGCGTATTGGCCTCAATGATGTGCTCGACGGCAGGCGTGAGCGCGCCCTTCTCCAGCGCGACCTTGGCCTTGACGCCATCGGCCATAAGCGTCTCGTAGCAGAGCTTGGCGAGCGCCAGACCGGCCATTCCGCCCTTGCCGCCGGCGCAGGTGCCGCCGTCGGCATCGTGCGTCGCCTGAGCCTCGAAATAGGTTGCGAGCGCATCGCCCATACCGGAAACCGTCAGGCGCACCGGGCTCGCCGCGATAACCGTCGTATCCATAAGGACGATATTGGGGTTTGCCTTAAGGAAGAGGTATTTGTCGAACTGGCCGTCATCGGTATAGAGCACCGAAAGCGCCGAACACGGGGCATCGGTCGAAGCAATGGTGGGGCAAATGATAACCGGGGACTCCAGGTAATAGGCGACGGCCTTCGCGGTGTCGAGGATCTTGCCGCCACCGACGCCGACGATGATGTCGCAACCGTTGTCGCGAGCGAGCGCAACCAGGCGATCGACCTCGCCCTTGGAGCACTCGCCGTTAAAGTCCTCAAACAGCAGCTCGGCCTTAGCCTCGGTAAAACCGCCCTCGATCTTGGCACCGACGCGCTTCTTGCCCGAAGGCGTCACGATGACGAGGGCCTTAGCGCCGAGCGGCTCAACGTAAGAGCCGAGCTTGGCGAGCTCGTCCGGACCCTGGATGTACTTGCTGGGGCTATTGAAAATTGCAGCCATAACTATCCCATTCTCTAAAAGAAAAAAGAAAGGGGCTCCGTACAGATACGTGCGGAGCCCCTCGTTACGATAACAAGAGTCGATTAGAAATCGATGTCGGTGTCGTAGTAGCAGGCCTTGAGGATCTTCTCGAAGTCGGCAGCCTTGGTCTCACGCGGGTTCTCGGGCGTGCAGGCGTCCTGCTCGGCGTTCGCGGCGATCTCGGGCAGCTTGGCGAGGAACTCCTCCTCGGAAACCATCTGCGGGTTCTCGGCGTCGACCTTCACGCCACCATTCGCGTAATCCTTGATGGACTGCGGAATGTTGAGCTGGTCGTTGAGGTCGCGAATCTTCTGGACGAGTGCAGCGATGAGCTCCTCGTTGGTCTCGCCGGGAAGGTGCAGGATCTCCTTGGCCACGTAAGCGTAACGCTCGGCAGCACGGGGATCCTTGGAGTTCCACTGGATGACCTTGCCCAGGTACATGGCGTTAGCAGCACCGTGGATGATGTGGCCGTTCTCGAAGGCAGCACCGGTCTTGTGAGCCATGGAGTGAACGATGCCGAGCAGGCCCGAGGAGAAGGCGATACCGGCGATGCACTGAGCCTCGTGCATGTGCTGACGGGCCTCATGGTCGCCAGCATAGGACTTGGGCAGCCACTCGACGATCTCGCGGATGCCGTGCAGAGCGTTGGCATCGGTGAACATAGAGGCGCAGGTGGAAACGTAGGCCTCCATGCAGTGGGTCAGAGCGTCCATGCCGGTGTGAGCGCACAGCTTGGCGGGCATGGTGTAGGTGAGCTCGGGGTCGACGATGGCGACATCAGGGGTGATGTTGAAGTCGGCCAGCGGGTACTTGATGCCCTTGGCGTAGTCGGTGATGACGGAGAAGGCAGTGACCTCGGTAGCGGTACCGGAGGTAGAGGAGATGGCGCAGAAGTGAGCCTTCTGACGCAGCTCGGGGAAGCTGAACGGCTGGATGATGTTATCGAAGGACTCCTCGGGATACTCGTAGAAGACCCACATGGCCTTAGCGGCATCGATGGGCGAGCCGCCGCCGATGGCGATAATCCAGTCGGGCTCGAACTCGCGCATGGCCTCGGCGCCCTTCATGACCGTCTCGATGGACGGATCGGACTCGACGCCCTCGAACAGCTTGACCTCGAAGCCGCCCTCTTTGAGGTCGGCCTCGACGTCCTGCAGGAACCCGCCGCGGCGCATAGAGCTGCCGCCAGAAACGATGATGGCCTTCTTGCCCTTGAGGTTCTTCACCTCGTGGCGAGCGCCCTCACCAAAGTACAGATCGCGAGGATTGGTAAAACGTCCCATACTGTGCCTCCTAAACAAGCCCCTCTTAGACTTGCGTATATAACGGAGCACCCAATTGGCTCCGTTAGGACCGGTTTGCGCGTTGCCGGCGATGACAATGCGCGATGTCTAAACGTCTCAACGCTCAGACAAACACTATTTTACCGTTCTGGTTGGTCAGTTATTCACCTAAAGCCGCCAATGATGAAACGTTTTTTCTATCCCTGAAGACCCTTGTGCGGCATTCATACTCCCAAGCTGGGCAAACGTTTTATCAAGGTTGACTACATATCCTGGGCAGGACGGTGCCCCTCCAAAATATGCACCGTTCGCCGCCAAAAATCGACCGTTTGCGGCACCGTGATACCACTCGGTCGTCCAAGGTGCCGACATTTGTGCGACATCCGTCTTCGTGGTGCAAAGGTGCAAGTCCAAGTGCGGCACCCCCGGTGTGCCACATGCGGGTAAACTAGAACCTTATATAGAAACATTTGAACCCTAACCGCAGCAAAGGAGGCCCCATGGCATTCGATCCCATTCAAGAGGATTGCCATCGCCTCGTTCTTGAGGCCTTGCGCCGCGACAATATCCCGCTCACCGACGCTGCCGCCGTAGAGCGTCTGATGGAACAATTCACCCGCAACCCCGCACCGCTCATCGTGCACGACCGCGACCGTGCCGGGCACCTCATTGCCAAGGTGGTCGAGGCTGTCGACTACCGCATTCCCTTTATCCCTGACGATACCCAGGCAGAGCAAGAAGAGACAGCTGCCGAGAACATGCTCCGCGAGGCGGCCGCACTCGATCCGGCCAACTGGGACGCTCAGCGCATGCTGACGGCACTCACCGCCGAATCCAACGAGGAATACGTACAGTACCTGGTGTCCAAGTGCGATGAGGTCGAGCACGACCTAGCGCTCAAAATCGCCTCGGCCCAGGACCCCTACGAGCGCGAGGCCGCAGGCGACCTTACGCGCCGCCCCTATCTGCGCTGGCTTGCCGCCTTGGCATCGCGCGCCCTCATTAGCGGCCGCTATCGCATGTCGCTCGAAGCCGCGAATCGCAGCTTGGACTTTGCGCCCAACGACCCCGCTGGTGTCCGCCACACCGCGATGCTCGCCATGGCAAAGCTCGAATACCCCGCCGAGGAGCTCAAGCGCTTTCGCTCCGCACACTCCGTGCCGTACCTCGCGAATACCCCACTGCGCCGCCGCCCCAAAGATGCGGAGCGCGACTTGGACCCGTGGACGCTCATCGCGCTGATGAGCACGGCTTGGCGCGAACTGGACTACGAGGGCGCCGAGCACTACCTGCGTATCCTTGTGCGCTCGTGTCCGCACGCAGCCGAGGCACTCTACTTCCAAACCGAGTTTCCCGATGGCGTCTATGCCCGCGTCAACGTGGGTGTGGGCTCCACCGACGAGCTTGTCCTTGCGCTGTCCGAGGCGACGCCGGTACTGCAGGAGGGCCTGGGCGCCCCCGACAACGCCAGCTTTGCCGCCTGGGTCGCCACCAACGACATCGTGCGCTCCCAAATCGACGAGCGCATCCTGCGCGCAGCCGAGCAGGGGCTTCCATTTAAGGGAGGAGACCTCTAATGGATCCGAGCGTCTACATCCCCGCCTACCTGGAGCGCACCTATCTGGCGTCGCACCCCGAGCTCACCGATGCAGCACGCGAGCTTGTCCATAACGACATTAGTGCGAATCCCCAAAAGTACGCGCAGTCCGAGCATGCCCAGGCGCTGCTGTCCTATGCCGGTGTTCATCGCCACCTGCTCGACGAGCTCCATCGCATCGAAGATATGGGCAGCGACGAGGAGTTTGAGCAGACGCGCAATCGCCTGTTCGACGACATGCGCGATGAGCTGCTCAAGATTGTCCGCGTCGACGCACTGACCGTCGACGCGCAGCTGCTCGCCATCATCCTGGCCGACACACCCGTTGACGCCTGCCTGGGCGACCTGATGAAGCTCGAGGCAACCACGGCCGATTACCTGCAGCAAAGCGTGCCCGGGTTCGATATGGAGGCCCCGCACTACTGGGCCAACAAAGTTTTGACGGACGGCGTGACGGCGGCAGAGCTCACCGTGAGCGAGCCGGCGCTTATCGGGTGGCTTCACACACTCGAGGCCATCTCGCAGCTGTGCATGGCGAGCGCCCGCTACCGTGCTGCCGTCAACTATTCTCGCCGTGTTCTTAAGGCGGAAGGCTATCCCACCCGAGCGGCAGGCACCGTGTTACTCGCCCTCGCTCGCTTGGAAGACGAGGACGGCTTTTTTGCCCTGGCCCACCAGCTCGAGGAGCAGATGGGGGCCGATGCCCTCGAGAACTCTCCTTGGTATCTGCTCGCCCGCACGATTCTGCTGTTCAAAACAAACAAGATGCGCCCGGCGACACGCGCGCTGCGTGAGTTCGCCAACCGCTGCGAGGGTGGCGCGTTCTTCTTACTGAACCCCATGTACCAGACACCGTACCTTCCCTGCCGGCCCGAGCCACACGATCCCTGGGATCTTTCGCACCAGGCCGTTTGGGAAGCGGACGGTATTATCTCGGACACTCCCGACTTTGCCCCCTGGGCCAACGCCTGCGAAGATGTATCGCAGCTTGCCCAGGAATTTGCGCGCCGCTACGGATTTTAGTGACGCACTCGACCCGACCATGTCGTTTACGTTAGGAACGGTTTCATGAACCTCCGCTCATCTCTTGCCTGCACCTCGAGCGATATCGCTCGCTGGGGGCTGCGCTCCGTCCTTAAGCGCCAGGGCGGCGTACTCCCCGGCCGCATCGCCATGAAGATCGACCCCGAGTTGCTGAGCGACCTCGCTGGCCTTGTCGACCGCAGCGTGGTGATCACCGGCACCAACGGTAAGACCACCACCTCCAACCTCATCGCCGACGCCGTTGCTGCCAGCGGTGCTGCCGTGGTGTGCAACCGTGCCGGCAACAATATGGAGCCTGGTGTGGTAGGTGCTCTACTCGAGGCCCGCGGCGGCCTTAAACACACCAGCAGCGGCAAGCGCGTGGGCGTTTTTGAGTGCGATGAGCTTTACACCGTACGCGTTCTGCCCAAGCTCAAGCCGACGTACTTTGTGCTGCTCAACCTGTTCCGCGACCAGCTAGATCGCTATGGCGAGATCGATCACACCCAGGAGGTCATCGCCCACGCGTTGGAGCTTTCGCCGGCAACGACGCTCATCTACAACGCCGACGACCCGCTGTGCGCCTCGATTGCCGCGCGCGTTCCCAACGCGAGTATTGCCTTTGGCATCGATGGCGCCACCAACACCGAGTCCGACCGTATTAGCGACTCGCGCTTTTGCTCACAGTGCAACGCCCCGTTGGAGTATGACTACGTGCAATACGGCCAGCTCGGCGCCTACCATTGCCCCTCGTGCGGCTGGGCCCGCCCTGTGCTTGTCCGTCGCGTGACGGGCGTGGAGCTCGGCTGCGACGGCTACGGCTTTGACCTGGTCTTTGGATCTGCGCCCGACGCGGCTGCCGTACACATCGCCACACGCTACAACGGCCTGTATATGGTCTACAACGTAGCCGCAGCCTTCTTCGCTGCCCACGAGCTGGGCGTGGACGCGGCGCATCTGCAGCCCACGCTCGATGCCTACATCCCCGCGGGCGGGCGTATGGGCCGCTGGGAGATCGCCGGCCGTACCGTCGAGGCAAACCTGGCCAAAAATCCCGTGGGTTTCGATCGCCAGATTCAGTCCATTAAAACGGCAGGCGGCAGACTCTGCGCCTTCTTCCTCAACGACAACGATGCCGACGGCCACGATGTATCGTGGATCTACGACGTCGACTTTGAGCGCATCGCCGACACAACGGGACTTGTCGCCTTTGCCGGCGGCACGCGCGCGCACGACATGCAGGTGCGCCTCAAGTACGCCGGTATCGATGCCACGATTATCTCGAATATCGAGCAGGCGATCGGCGCCGTGGCAGACGAGGAGGCTGGCGACACTTTCTATGCCGTCGCCAACTACACGGCCTTTCCGCCGCTGGTCAAGGAGCTCGATGGGCTCAAAGACACCGATGCGGCTACGGTTGCCGCCCACGCCGCAACGTGCGCCGATGGCAGCGCCGTCCCCGTCGGCGTCGCGCCGGTCGAGCTTTCACGCCCCCTGCGCATCGTCTATCTGTATCCCGACGCCCTCAACCTCTACGGCGACGGCGGCAATGTCATCGCCCTCGAGCGCCGCTGCACCTGGCGTGGCATCCCCGTTCGCGTGGACGAGGTTCGCATGGGCGAGGTGCTCGATCTCGCCGACGCCGACATCGTCATGATGGGCGGCGGCTCCGATCGCGACCAGCTGGCCGTGGCGCACGAGCTTCTCGCTCAAAAAGACAAGGTCGCGGCCTATGTTGAGGACGGCGGCTCGCTGCTTGCTATCTGCGGCAGCTATCAGCTGCTCGGCCGTTCGTACTATATGGGCGAGAATCGCGTCGAGGGCCTGGGCGTCATTGCCGCCGAAACCGTGCGCGGCTCCGACCGCCTGATCGGCAACGTCGCCGTCAAGACCGACCTGGCACCCGAGCCCTTTGTGGGATTCGAGAACCACGGCGGCCGCACCCTGCTCGACGCAGATGCCACGCCGCTCGGAACGTCCGTCGTTGCGGGCACCGGCAACAACGGCGACGATGGCTTTGAGGGCATCATCTACAAGGGCGTCATCGGCACGTACCTGCACGGACCAGCGCTACCCAAGAACCCCGAGCTCGCCGACTGGCTCATTACCCACGCCCTCGAGCGCCGCGGCGATGCGCAGGCCACAGCCCTGCTGCCGCTCAAGCCCCTCGACGACATCTACGAGCGCGCCGCCCACGACGCCGCCATGAAGCTCCTCCCCTAACGCCCCGCCACCACAAAGGGACAGGCACCTTTGTGGTGGTTTTTCAGTTTGCCAACGATATGTGAACGGCTAAAAAAGTCTGCTATACTTTTTCCCGCTGTCCCCATCGTCTAGCGGCCAAGGACGCCACCCTTTCAAGGTGGATATCGCGGGTTCGAATCCCGCTGGGGGCACCATTCCAATTTTCCTCGAACCCGCTGGATGTCAAGTCTGGCGGGTTCGTTGCTTTCCGTGTCGTAGTTCAGTGTCACGAGCACGTCTTCGTCGGATACGCTCACCTGCCATACGAACGCCTTCAATAGCGTTGCGTCATCGAGCTTCGCGCCGCACTGCAGGAAGTCCGCGAAGCGCTCCGGGTCTATCTTCTGCTCCTGGATGGCCTGTAGGTCGTAGTTGGCGCGAGCCTTCTGCTGCTCAAGCTCGGCTATGCGCTCCTTCACGCCCGGCGCTATGATTCCCTGCTCGATGGCGTTCAGGATGTTCTTCAGCCCGCGCTCCGCAGCTGAAAGGGATTCCGCCGCCTGTTTTCGCCTTGTGGCAATCTCCGCCCCGTCTGCCCTGTCGGCGACCATGCGGGCTATCCTCAAGGCCTCCTCGCGGTCGGAAAGCAGCTCGCGTAGGGCACCGACGATAGCGCCCTCAAGCTCCTCTCGGCGAACGTTTCTCATGCAGCCGTCAACGCAGCTGTAGTACTCGTATTTGACGTTGTGCCGCCCGCGCCCGCTCACGCCCTGCAGGTTTCGCCCGCAGCCGGCGCATATAGCCTTACCCGCCAAGGCGAAATCGCCCCAGTCCTCCGAAGAGCGCTTCTTGGTTCCCTGCACCTGCTGAGCGTCCATGAAAGTCACCTCGTCTATGATCGCTGGCATTCCGCCCTCCTTGACTATGCCGCCCCACTCGTAGCGCCCCGTGTAGCGCCTGTTGTGGAGCATCTGGTAAACCATCGAGTAGCCGCACGGGTTGCCGTTGGAGGTCTTCACGCCTCGCTGAGCGAAGTCCCGAGCTATCGAGTTCACGGTCTCGCGGTTGATGCGCCGCTTGAAGGCCTCGCGCACGAACGCGGCGTCATGCTCGTCTGTCTCGTACTCGTCGTCCTCCGACTTGCGGTAGCCGAACACGCGCACGCCGTTGGTCTTGCAACGGAGCGCGTTGCCCTCCATTCCGCGCTTGGTGCGTATGGCGGTCTTCTTCGACTCGCAGGCGGCAAGGCCTTCCAGCAGCTTCTCGTAGATGATGCCCTCGGGCGAGTCGGGTATGGCCTCAAGCGCCGACACGAGCTTCACGCCCTTCTTGGCAAGCTCGCGCTTGTATATGGGCGCGTCGTACTCCCCACGGGAGAAGCGATCCATCATGTACACAAGCACTATGTCGGATTCGCCCGCGTTGGCTATCATGCGCTGGAACTCGGGGCGGTCGTCGGTGCGGCCCGATATGGCGTAGTCGCAGTACTCGGCGGCGATGGCATAGCCCTCGCGTTTGCACCAGTCGCGGCACACGCGCAGCTGGTCGTCTATCGAGGCCTCGCGCTGCTTGTTGCATGAAAAGCGGGCGTATATCACCGCTGTTTTTGGCATAATATGAAACGGCCTCCTTTCAGAGGTTCTGTGGAAAGCCCCACGGGTAGCGCTGCAACGCTGTGACCCCGTGGGGCTTCTTTTTTTCTTTACCTATATAAGACGGTAAACGAGTACAGCATCATGTCGCTGTCGCGCGTGTTGGCGCTGACGGCCATCTTGACATCGACGACTTGACAACCTTTGTCCTGGATGCGCGACAACGTTCCGTCGATGCGCTCGGTAACCTTGTCCTCAAGCTGCGTGGCGGTCGAATACATGGCCTTGCCCGCGACCTGGAACACGAGGGCGTGAACCTTCCCGTCGCTCACGATGAACTCGTCCGCATCGCTAGCCATCTTCTTAGCGGCGCTTTTGTTGAACATTCCCATGTGTTATTCCTTCCGTTCGCCAGTATCCCAAGGCCCCGTACCCAATAGTTCGTCAACGGAGCATTCGTAATACCTTGCAAGCTTTATGAGCTTTGATCCATTGATTTCGCGTTGCCCGCTTTCCATCATCGAGTAAGCGGGAACACCTATACCGAGAACAGCGGCCACTTCGGGCTGCTTCTTCCCATACTTGAGTCTTGTTTCCTTGAGACGGAATTGCGTGCCCACTGTGCCCTCCTTGCTTCTATAGGCACATTGTACAAAAAAATTTACAAATAGTGAATTCCTTACTTGCAAAAGGTCAGAAGTTCTTCTATATTCACTAATTGTGAAGTTCACAAATAGTGAAATGGAGGTGCATATGAACCCGATCGCAAGCGAGCGAGTTCGAATCGGTCTTAGCCAAGAAGATTTGGCAACGAAGCTCGGACTCAAAAGCCGCGCCACTGTTGCTAGCTACGAAAGTGGCGGTGAAATCCCCGGCTCGAAGCTCGTAGCCATGACGAAGCTTTTCCATTGCTCCGCAGACTACCTGCTTGGACTTACGGAGAACAGGACGGTGGCCTAAATGGCCGAACAGCAGACGCCCACCAAGCAGCTGGCAGAAAAGCCCAAAACGCCGCGCGAGCTGGCATTCGACCACATGTGCGACGTGCTGGTCAAGGCGTACCGGGAAAGCGAGCAGAAAGGCGAGAAGCAGGCGCGATGAGGCAGTGGTCGACACGTGAACTCAAGTACCTCGAAGAGCACGCAGGCGAGGGCGCGAAGGCGGTAGCCAAGGCGCTCGGACGTTCGGTCGATTCGGTGAAGTGGCAGGCCCACAAATGCGGACTCTCACTCCGCAAGCGCAGCCAATGCCCAAACTGCGGCCGGTGGACGTTCAGACCTCTCAACCGGATCAACGGTTGGTGCATCGAGTGCACGAAGGAGCTCCACATGTCCGATCTGGCCGAGCAGGCCAACGCCATGAGGGAGGAGGCGGTCAGGGAGAAGAGGAACAACCGGGAGCGACAGCGCTACTACAGCGCGAAAAGCCGAGCCCAAAAAAAGAAAAAATAGGCACACCAAATACCACACGTGCCATGACCAGCGGAAATATCCGAAAGGAGAACGAAATGCAAAGCAAAAAGAAAGCGAGCGCCCCCAGCTACCAACTCGACGGCGCCCACTTCGACCGCATCGGAAACGATGCCGTCACCATCATACCATCCGAGCGCAAGCGCCCGACGGCGCACGAGCAGCTTGAGGCGGACCGCTTCAGAGTCGGCTTCATGGTCGGCTTCCTCGCCGCGGCGCTCATCTTCCTCGCGGTCCTGTGGCTGTGGGTAATCCCAGCGATGGACGGCGCGGTGGCGACCGCGCAAGCGGCCTACCGGACCTCGGCGGGTGTGCTCAATGCGTAACGACGAGAGGTACAGGCCCAAGCCCCAGAGCGGCCAGCTCGAGATCCTCGGCCTCGGCTCCGCGGGCGAGCAGGACTTCCAGGAGGCCCGCAAGTGGATCGACGAGAACCCGGGAGCGTGGAACTTCATGGTCGAGCAGGCCATGCGCCTCAACCGCAAGGGCTACGTCTCGGTGAACTACCTGGTCAACATGGTGCGCAATGAGCTCCACGTGGGCTGCAAGAACGGCATCGCCCCCAGCCTCGCCCGCATCATGGAGAGCCGCTACCCGCAGCTGAGGGGCGCCTTCAACAAGCACCGCAGCCAGTCAGACGGGTTCAGCGAATGAGCGCGGACACCTTCACCTTCGAGATTCCCGGCACCCTACCCCAGCTCAACGACTACATAAGAGCAGAGCGGGCGACGAGGTTCGCCGCCGCCCGAATCAAGAGGGAGTCGCACGCGAAGGTGATTGCGGCGTTGGCCCCGCAAGTCCCGCTGCCCCATTTCCACGAGCCCGTGAACGTCATCTTCACGTGGTACAGACCCGACAGGCGGACGGACAAGGACAACGTGGCCTTCGCCAAGAAGTTCATCCTCGACGCCCTCCAGAAGGCGGGCGTCATCGAGAACGACAAGTGGGCCATGTGCACCCCATACGACGGCGGCTTCTTCATCGACAAGGAGAACCCGCGAACCGTCGTGACCATCACGAAAGCGACCGACCTGGTCGGATTCTAAGGAGAAAAAATGAAGCACTTCGAGAACAACATCATGGACGACCAGAGCACGGTCGAAGCCATCAACGACCTCAACGAGCTCTCGGGGGCGGTCTCCGTCAACGCGCTCATGGTCGCCGAGGGCGAGTGCGAGCTGAGCAAGACGGACGCCGGCGCGTGGTGGAGCCTGATCGCGCTCGCCGAGGCCGCGCTGTCGCGCTTCCCCGAGGGTGTGCGCCGCGAGGGCTATGAGTTCGTGAACAAGCACATCGACCGCGAGCTGGTCGAGAAGGCCCGCCGCGACGAGGCCGAGCAGGCGGCGAAGCGCGTCGTGAGCGTCATCATCTGCCCGAAGGAGGACTAGCCATGCTGAACATCACGACCCAGTCGGTGAGCGCCCACGCGCTCTTCAAGCAGTCGACCATCAAGGGCGACGAGGCCGTGCTCCAGTTCACGGTCCGCATGGACAGCGAGAACGCCTTCCCGCTGATGAAGAAGACGGGCGGGCGCGTGATCCTGACCGTCGAGAGCGAGCAGAAGGTCATCGAGATCGACAACGAGACCGGGGAGGTCTGGGATGAGTAGCGAGGCCGAGAACACCGGCAAGGAGGCCGAGAAGGTCGTCGCCGAGGTCATCGAGGAGCAGGAGGCGTCGTCGCTCTCCGTGAGCTACGCCCCCTCGACCATCGAGGCGAACTTCGACGCCCTCGAGAAGCACGTGCGCAAGACCGTCGAGCTCTACAAGGGCGCGACCTACGACCTCACCAAGGCCGACAAGATCAAGGAGGCCAAGAACGACCGCACCTACCTCAACGGCCTGAAGAACGAGATCGAGGAGCGCCGCAAGGCCGTGAAGCGCGAGTACAACAAGCCGCTCGCCGCCTTCGAGAAGCGCTGCAAGGAGATCACGGCGATCATCGACGAAGCCGCCGACGGCATCAAGGCGCAGATCGACCAGGCCGAGGAGGACCGCAAGGCACGCGCAAAGGCCAAGCTCGAGGAGCACTACGAGACGTTCGCCGGGCTGCTCGCGCCGGTCGTCCCCTACGAGCGCTTACACGAGAAGCAGTGGCTCAACAAGAACTTCGGCGAGGTCAAGGCGAAGAAGGCGCTCGAGGCCAAGGTCTCGAAGCTCGCGGGCGACTGGGAGACGCTCAAGTCGCAGTTCGAGGGCGAGCCCTACTACGAGGAGGCCGAGCGAGAGCTGTTTGCGACCCTCGACCTCGGCGCGGCCATCACCTCGGCACGCAAGGCGGCGGAGGAGGCCGCGCGCATCGCCGAGCTGAAGGCGGCGATGGAGCCAGAGCCGGAGCCCGAGCCCGAGCCAGAGCCGGAACCCGAGCCGAAGCCGGCGCCCGTCGGCAACTGGTACCCGGGCGGCTCCCCGATGCAGGAAATCGGCGAGCGCGTCGGACCGGCGCCGGTGCTCCGTCCGGCACCGCGCCCCGCGGCGGCCCCGCAGCCGAGCGCCGCGACCCCGTGCGTGATGGTCATCGACTCGGCGACGACCGAGCAGATGCAGTCCATCGGGCGTTTCGCCGGGAGCATCGGCGTAAGCGGCGTGTTCAAGCGCGGCACGCTTCAGCAGGTCTACGAGCGCACGATCCGTTAGGAGCTATGAATGGCAGACGAGAAGCACATCACCATCACCGAGGCGGTCGCCAAGGTCCAGCGCTCCGTGGTGGTGCCCAAGGCCCGCTACAACGCCTACGCGAAGTTCAGCTACCGCTCGTTCGAGGACATCGTTGCGGCGCTCAAGGAGCCGTGCAAGGACGCCGGCGTGGCCTTCACGCTCAGCGACGAGATCGAGCACATCGGCGAGAGGTACTACGTCAAGGCGACCTGCCGCGTCTTCTTCGAGGACGGGAGTGGAGACGCCATGGAGGTGAGCGCCTGCGCCAGAGAGGACGAGCACAAGAAGGGCTCCGACGACGCGCAGGTGACCGGCATGGCATCGAGCTACGCACGCAAGTACGCGCTGTGCGGAGCCTTCGCCATCGACGGGCAATCCGACCCTGATTCCCTCACGGACGGCCCCGAGAAGGAGCTCCCGGCGCAGGGGCCGTTCATCGCGAAGTGCAAGGCCTGCGGCACGTCCTACGAGTTCGCGAGCCGCGAGCAGTACGAGGCGTTCATCCAGAACCCCGGTTGCTGCGCCACGCCGACGTGGAGGGTCGTGTAGGCCATGCAGGACCTGTACGGCGAGCGCGAGCGGCTCTTCGAGCAGCTCATGTCCGAGCTCGATGCCCTGCGCAGGACCGGGCAGCAGTACGCGGAGAACGAGGCCGACTACCGCAAGGCCCTGCGTATCGCGATCCTCGAGGAACGCGCCAAGGGGACGCCGGTGACCATCATCAGCGACCTGTGCCGGGGCCGCGCGGACATAGCCGAGAAGAAGCAGCTGCGCGACTGCGCCGAAGCACTCTACAAGGCATCGAGCGAGGCGATCATGGCGCTCAAGCTGCGAATCAAGACCGTAGACGCCGACATCCAGAGGACATGGACGAGCGGCGGCATGGGAGAAGGAGACTACTAGTGAGCATCAACCGAGTGAGCATTTCGGGAAACCTGACGCGCGACCCGGAGCTGCGAGTGACCCCGAGCGGGATGCAGGTGCTCGGGTTCGGCGTCGCCGTCAACGACAGGCGAAAGAACAACCAGACCGGCGAGTGGGAGGACTACCCGAACTTCGTCGACTGCACGATCTTCGGCAACCGAGGCGAGAGCATGGGCCGCATCCTGCACAAGGGCATGAAGGTCGCGGTCGAGGGCAAGCTGCGCTACAGCGCGTGGGAGGACAAGAACGGGGGCGGCAGGCGCTCGAAAATCGAGGTCATCGTCGATGAGATCGAGCTCATGAGCCAGAACCCCAACGGTGCGAACGTCGGCCAGGCGGCACCGCAGCAGTACGCGCCGCAGGGCTACCAGCAGCAGGCGTACCCGCCCCAGCAGGCACCGCAGCCCGCCCCGCAGGCATACGCCCCGCAACCGGCACCCCAGCAGCCCGCGCCGCAGTGGAACGCCCAGCAGGCCTACCAGAACCCGCCAGCGGTCCCGCAGCGGCCCCAGCAGGCACCGGCCCAGCAGGCGTACGCGCCCCAGCAGGCACCGCAGCCCGCCCCGCAACCGGCACCCCAGCAGCCCGCGCCCGCCCAGCAGCAGCTGGACGTGTACGACGAAGACATCCCCTTTTAGAGAGCCGGGCGTGCAAGTCCTGGACTCGCTGATTGACGGGCCGCTGAGGCTGCGGAACCGCAGGGAGGGCGACGAGCTCATCGGCATGATCGTCCGATACCTGCGGACCGGCGAGGAGCCGGAGCCGCGCACGGACGCCCAGGAGGCCGTGCTGATAGCCATACGGCCCGTCATGGAGACCTCGCGCTCGCGCATCGTGGCGGGAGGCAACGGCGGGAGCAAAACGCCAAGCAACGGCGAAAGCAAACGCGCAAGCAAAACGGTAAGCAAAACACCAAGCAAACGCACAAGCAAAACGCAAAGCAACGGCGAAAGCAACGATGCGAGCAAACGCGCAAGCGAAGAGGAAGAGGAAGTAGGAAGAGGAATTAAGGAAGAGGAGAGAGGGAAGAAGGCGCGTTTCCGCGCCCCCTCCCCCGCCGAGGTGGACGAGTACGCCAGAAGCTACGCGGCCTCCAAGGAACTCGACCTCGACTCGACCGACTTCGACCCCGAGCGCTTCGTCGACTTCTACGCCCAGAAGGGCTGGATGGTCGGCAGGACGCGGATGAAGGACTGGAGGGCCTCGGTGCGCAACTGGGTGCGCACATCGAAGCCGAAGGAAGGAAAACGGGAGGTGAACGATGCCGGAGACGATTTTTCCAAGTACGACTGAGTGCCCGCACTGCGGCGCGGCGCTCAACGCCCGCTACACGCAGCTGGGCACCAGGCGCCTGTTCTGCGGATACGAGCAGTGCGGGTGCGAAGGGGCCGTGGCGGAGCGCGAGGCGATCGCCGCGCGGGAGCGGTACGAGGCCGAGAAGGCCGTCGCCGAGAAGCGCAGGCGCGGCCTCGTCCGCGTTGGAGTCCCCGAGCGGTACCTGGACCTCGACCACCCCATGGCCGACGAGCTCGCGTCCGCCATGGAGGGCGGGCAGTGGCTCTACCTGTGGGGCGACGTCGGGACGCGCAAGACCACCTGCGCCGCAGCCGTGGCGACGCGCCTGCACGACCGCGGCAAGTCGCCGCTCATGGTGCCGATGTACCGGGTTCTAGACGAGATCCAGCGCAGCTTCCATGACGGCGGAGACCCGCTGAAGCGCTACGCGGAGTCGAGCTACCTGCTCATCGACGACCTGGGCAAGCGCAGGCCCACGGGCTTCGTGCTCGACAGCCTGTTCCAGCTCATCGACCAGCGCTACTCGTCCATGAGGCCGACGCTGGTGACCACGCAGTACAGGCCGAGCGACCTCGTGCGCAGGCTCGCCGAGCAGGGCGACGCCGACACGGCGAAGGCCATCGTCTCGCGGCTGCGCCACGGGGCGAGGGTCGTCGAGTTCGACGGCCCGGACGGGAGGCTCTCATGATCCTCGACGCTGGCCTGCTGCGGGGGTGGCCGAAGGAGCGTGCCGAGCTGTACGGCAAGCCCCACCTCGGAGCCCGCTACACGGGAGGGCGCTCCTACGAGCTGACGCAGCCGCGCTGCTGCGTGTGCGGCAGGCGTGCCACCAACTGCCACCACGTCGCGCAGCGCAGCTGGGGCCAGGAGTTCAGGCTCGTGACGCCGAACGGCACGTGGAACCTGAAAAGCCCGCTGTTCGCCCTGTGCGGCAGCGGCACGACCGGGTGCCACAACAAGTTCCACGGCGGCGCGGGCCTGAGGGCCGAGTGGCGGTGGCGCTCCGAGGCGTACGAGGAGGCGTGGTGGACGGGACAGCTCCTGCAGGCCTACAGGCCGCACGACCCCGGCCTCTACGAGTACGGTTACTGGCTCATAACCGACCGATACGGAAACGAGATCATCAGAGAGGGGAAATGACGATGGAGGTCACCAACTGCGAGCAGTACGTGCTCGTCGAGCTGGACCGCGAGAGGCGCCGAAACGAGTGCCTCGCGGCAGAGAACAACGAGCTGTCCGAGCAGCTCGACGCCATGACGAAGCGGGCCGAGAGCTATAAGGAGGCCCTCGACCGGCCCAAGACGCCCATCGAGGTGGTGGCCGACGAGGTCATGCGCCAGGAGATGCTGACCCGCTTCTCCTACGCCGAGGTGACGGGCGTGCAGGACCTGTACACCGGGAAGCTCCTCGACTTCGACGAATGGTGCCACCAGGCGGTGCGCCTGAAGACGCTGCCGGACGGCATAAGCGAGGAGGAGCTCATCGGGTTCATGAGCGAGGACCTCCGCACGCTCTACGACTACGAGGTGCACAAATGCACCAAGCAGGAAAGGCGCTCCGCCGACGTCGAGGGGCTCACCGACGAAAGGATTGAGACCGTTGGCAACCGAGATTAACCCGCTCATCATCCCGTTCGACAGCCTGCTGGTGACGAGGAGCAAGCGGGAGTACCGCGAGACCGTTCGGGGCTGGGGCGAGGAGCCGTTCGAGCTCGAAGGCCTCGACGGGGTGACCACGGCGGTGCGCGGCAAGGGCCTCGTCATCTGGGTCAGCAAGAAGCTCAAGGGCTGCGACCTCTACGGACTCGCCGCCCACGAGGCGACCCACGCGGCCTGCGACATGCTCGACATGATCGGCGAGGACGAGCCCGCCGCCGAGGAGCTGGCCTACATGGTGCAGTCCATCACCACGGGCATCATCATCGCCTGCGAGGGGGCGTGACGATGGCCGACCCCAAGGTGCTGCGGAAAACGCAGCTGCTGCGCCTGCTCGTGAACGAGCTGTGCGACAGCATCGAGGCCCGCGAGGCCAAGGAGTCGAACCTCCATACCTACCCGAGATTCGGCTACGGCGGCCTCGAGGACGGCCAGGGCAAGACCCAGATACAGAACGACATACGCAGGTGCAGGAGAACGCTCCTCGACCTGTGGAAGCTGATCGGGAGGCAGTGAAGATGACTAGGAACGTCTACGGCGGCTACTGCCGCGAGTGCGGCAGGTGGACGCCTCCTGGGTTCGGGCACTTCGAGCGCCGGGGCCGAAAGTGGCTCGTCCACTGCGTCAAATGCGCGAGCGGGCGCGAACTGCCGCCCGAGGGAGACCAGGCGGCGCAGGAAATGCAGAAGCACATCCAGAACATGAAGCGCGACGGGCGCTACGGAAAGAGAGGATACCGATGAACGACACCGAGAAGAACCAGACGACCGAGGAGACCGCGACCGTGAAGAAGGCCATGATCTCCCAGCCCATGGCGGGCAAGACCGACGAGGAGATCGTCGCCACGCGCGACCTCGCGGTGGCGAAGCTGCGCCAGATGGGCTACGAGGTCGTGAACACGCTGTTCACCGATGAGTGGTGCAGCGACGAGGCCATGGAGGAGCGCGGCGTGGTGCAGGTGCCGCTGTGCTACCTCGCGAAATCGCTCGAGAATATGAGCACGTGCCACGCGGCCTACTTCGTGAAGGGCTGGGAGGACGCCCGCGGCTGCAGGATCGAGCACGAGGCCGCCGAGGCCTACGGGCTGGAGGTGCTCCATGAGTAGCGCCGACACGCAGACGTTCAGCGTGGCGATGGCGCGGCTGCTGAAGGCATTCAGCGATGTAGTCGAGACCGTCGCCAAGGTTCTGCGCGAGTGCATCGCCCGCGGGTTCAGGGACGCCGACAGGATCATGAGGAAGCTCATGAAGGCGCTCGACCCGAGGTGGCAACGCCGCCGCCGTCGCGCCCTCGCCCGCTCGCGCCGCAACAACCTGTACCTGAAGAGCATCGGGAGGTGCCGGTGATGGGCGGCAAGAGGCGTTTCACGGATGAGCAGCTGCGCGAGCGCAGGAACCGCCAATGGTGGGAGTCCCGCGCCCGCTGCGGGTACGCGACAGTCTGCCCGGAGTGCGGGGGCTACACGCTCTCGCCCTCCGGCTACCACAGGGCGTGCGCCAAGAGTGCCGGCCTGGCACTGACGAGGGAGGCATCATGACCGACAGGTACGTTTTCAACCCGGACATCCACGAGGACTGGACGCCTCCCGCGCACCGGTGCGGGAACTGCGCCCATCACGAGCACGAGGTCGTCGAGGTCGAGCGCATCGCCAAGGACGGCAGCGAGCTCGCTGGGCCGACCGAGGGCACGCGCTGCTACTGCACGCACGACGGCAAGCACTTCGTCACCGGCGACAACGACCACTGCGGTTACTGGGAGGCGCTGTGAGCGACCATCCGGAAATCATCGAGCCGATCAGGAAGATGCTCGAGAACGACAGGGCCTTGGCGCAGCCGTCAGTGGGCGCACGCGCCAAGGCCATGCGTGCCGTCGGGTTCCTCGAGGGCATGAGCATGTGGCTCTGGCAGCAGGTCGGTCCGAATCTGGACGACGAGATAGCAGTCGAGTACGACAGGCGCGTGGCCGATATAGCGGAATATATCGACCTGCCGCCGAGGGAGGGATGATGGATATTATCAATCCGCCAAAAGATGCCGAGGGGCGCGAGATTCCGAGGAGCACCTGGGCGATGTATGACGCCAACGGCAAAAAGCTGCACATCACCAGCTTCACGTACAAATGCGATACCCAAGGCCTTTGGTCGCAGTGGAAAGTGTTCAGCCCGGATATTAGGGGCGAGAAGGACGGAATGCTCCCGGCAGAAAGCCTTTACCTCACCCCGCCCGACAGCCTGGAGAGGCTGGAAGATGACTTGGACAGTTGTTCTGTCTCAACTCAGTACGCGCCCTGTGCGTATTTCAGCAACTCAACCGGCGATTGCACAAAGTGCTCCGCCGACCCAAACAAACAATGCATTGACCAAATGGTAAAGCACATCGCACTGCGCATCCGCAGGCTGAGGGGTGAGGACGAATGATCACTGACGAACGGAGACGCAAGGTCGCGGCGGAACTTCGGGAACTCGCGGCGAACCGCCATTACGTCGACGAGTTCATCGCGGCCGACACCGTCGGGTTCTGGCGTGGCGAGGCCACGGAGGGCTTCGATTCCGACAGCCTCATAGAGGTGGCAGACCTAATCGAGCCGAAGCCCGTCACCGGGGACACATCGGACGGATTCCATACGTTCGACGAGCTCTACCACCACAGGGCGGTCCTTTTCTCGCTCATCGTGGCGTGTTTCCCGAGTGCGTCGTGGAAGTCCAAGCGGCACAGCGACGGAACCATGTACGACGGCATGTTCATCGTCGGAATTGAGACGAACTGGGGGCAGGCGACGTACCACTACGACGTCGATAAGTACTGGGATATGTTCCGGTGCCGTGAGCTAGAACGAGCCCCCGAGTGGGACGGCCACACGCCGGACCAGGCGATTGAGCGCATCGGCCTTGTCGCGCAGACGCTCGCCGACGCACGCGAGAAAACGGGAGCCGAAATCGGGTTCTGCCGGAACGTCTACGACGAGGGCGCCCTTCCTTCACGCAAGAACGGTTCTGGGCACTCCGCGTGCGGTGAAAAGGTGGTAACGCGATGCTCGTAACCGAGAAGAAGGACGTGCCCGAGGACTGCACGACATGTCTGTACTGCCGCTTCAACGGATGCGCCAACGCCGACCGCCAGAAGGACTGGATGCACTACC
>ERZ827516.648-NODE-648-length-36583-cov-3.577913_pt1 | contig 36583 bp, 27 predicted proteins | sample MGYA00519703_ERZ827516 | MGnify/ENA primary metagenome ERZ827516 (study PRJEB31778, sample SAMEA3449337) | human gut metagenome | biome: human gut; feature: human-associated habitat; material: faeces | place: United Kingdom | collected 2010/2012 ...
CGGCGAGGGCGGTGAGCTGCTGCGCATGCCGGCACTTTCGAGTACGGTAGTCGATACCACGGCCGCCGGCGATACGTTTATCGGCGCGTTGGCGGCGGCTCGCCTAGAGGGCTTGCCGCTCTTTGAGTGCATGGCCGCGGGTGCTCGCGCCTCGGCAGTGACGGTGTCGCGCCTGGGCGCTCAGCAATCGATTCCCACGCGCGCCGAAGTTGAACATTGGTTTGGTTAAACGATAAAGACGGAGAAGCGGAGTAGAACAATGGCAATCAAGAAGCTGATCCTTGATCTGGATATGGGTGTGGACGATGCGATGGCGCTGGCCTATGCCATCGCGAGCCCCGAGGTGGAGCTCGTGGGCATCACCACGTGCTTTGGCAACGTGCGCGTCGAGCAATCGGCGCACAATTGCCTTGCGGTGCTCGATCTGCTGGGTCGCCCCGAGGTTCCGGTGTACCTGGGTGCCGACCGTCCTCTGCAGGCGACTGAGCCCTATACGCCGCCGGCGTCCACCGCGCTCATTCACGGCAAGAACGGCATCGGCGGCGCGAGCGTGCCCGCGTCGCCCTACGAGCCGGTGGGGGCGACCTCGGCCGACGGCAACGCTGCGGTCGATTATCTGATCGATGCCGCGCGCACCTATGGTCCCGATCTGGTCTACGTGGCGACTGGCCCGCTCTCCAACCTGGCGCTCGCCCTGGAGCGCGATGCGGCGGCGATGATGTCCATCGGCCGCGTGGTCGTGATGGGCGGCGCTCTTACCGTGCCCGGCAACGTGAGCGCGGGCGCCGAGGCCAATATGGCGAGCGACCCCGAGGCAGCCGACGCGGTGCTGCGCTCGGGCCGTAAGCTCACCATGGTGGGTCTGGACGTGACGCATCGCGTGGTGCTCACACGCCGCGACATTGCCGGCTGGACGGGCTCGGGCACTATGGCGGGCTGCGCATTTGCGAGCATGGTCGAGCACTACATTGGCTCGTACGAGATGAACGCACCCTACCTGGGTGGTTGTGCGCTGCACGATCCGCTGGCCGTTGCCGTGGCGATCGACCCCACGCTCGTAGGTGCGCTCGGCTGCAACCTGCGTGTTGATCTGCTGGGCGAGTACCGCGGTCGCACCATCTGCGATGAGCGTCGCCTGTCCGATCCGGACAAGAGCGCGCTTGTGGCACTGACCGTGGATGCTTCGCGCTTCCTGTCCGAGTTCAAGACACGTATGGCCCGTGTCCTTGGCTAAGTTGTCTTTTTGGGACGGGGCTTTTTTGACTGGTATGATTGGTGCGACCATTCGAACCAGCTAAAAGAGCCCGTCCCAAATTGACTACCGAGAGGATCTGCCATGGAGCGCATCGCGAGTTTTTCCGTTGACCATCTGCTGCTTGAGCCCGGCGTGTATGTGAGCCGCATCGACCGCGATCCGGCGACCGGGGCCGCCGTCACCACCTTTGACCTGCGCCTGACCACGCCCAACAAGGAGCCGGTCATGAACACGGCCGAGTGCCACACCATCGAGCACCTGGGCGCGACGTTCCTTCGCAATCATGCCGAGTGGTCGGGCCGCATTGTCTACTTTGGCCCCATGGGCTGCCGCACGGGCTTTTACCTGGTTGTGTTTGGCGAGGTGACGAGCGAGGAGATCCTGCCGCTCGTGCGTGAGCTGTTCGAGTTTGTCGCCGGCTTTGAGGGCGATGTCCCCGGTGCCGCTCCCGAGGAGTGCGGTAACTACCTGGACCAGAACCTCCCCATGGCCAACTGGCTTGCGCGCCGCTACCTCGACCGCGACCTGGCCGATATCGACGAGAAGCACCTGCACTATCAGCAGGCGTAAGGGCTTTATCGCCCAAAACGCGCGCATTGGGCGCCTTTTTGCTGAGTGGTCGGGACGAGTGTTTAAAATCGCTTATGTTTGTTCTAGAATGTTCATACTGTCACATAAACGAACAGGAGCGAACATGCATATCTACTCTGTCAACGATCCCGAGTTCAAGTCCTATGGCAACGTTTGGGATAACGTTCCGTCCGAGCTTACGTCGCCCGTGCTCGAGGCGCTCTCTGCCACGCCCATTCCCGAGGGCAGCAAGTACGTTGCGAGTGCGCCGGAGCTCGAGGACGTCAAGGATGCCGACAAGCTTGGCTTTCTCATGTTTGGTGGCCGTCCCTTCCAGCTCGGCTGGTGCAACGGCCACAATACACGACTCAACTGCCTGGAGTATCACCGCGCGAGCGAATTCAACTTGGGCGCTCGCGACTTTATCCTGCTCGTGGCGCATCGCTGGGAGATCGAGGACGGCAAGCTCGACACCGCGTGCGTCAAGGCGTTTCGCGTGCCGGCGGGTACGGTCGTCGAAGTCTTCAACACCACGCTCCACTACACGCCGTGCATGGTCGACGACGGTGGCTTCCAGGTGATGGTGGCGCTGTCCGCCGGCACCAACGGCCCGCGCCCCGAGGCTGCGGCCGACATGCCCACGGCCGGCGACAGCTACTGCTACTGGAAGGCCGACAAGTGGGTTCTCTGCCATGCTGACAGCCCCAAGGCTGCCGAGGGCGGCTACGTAGGCCTCATCGGCAAGAACCTCGACATCACCGTGGACTAGAATCTTCCGTCTCGATCTGTAACATCTAGCGGGCTAAATCGTCTCTACCTGTTACAGATTTAGACAAACTGCAGGGGACAGACCGAACAATCTCGATCTGTAACACCAGGCCCGGTTTTGACGGCCTACCTGTTACAGATCGAGACAAACGGGCCCAAACCACCACAAAGGTGCCTGTCCCCATTGCGGTGGCTGCCTAGAGTTGGCTGCGCAGATAGTCAGCCATATATGGAACGGCGAAACGCACGTAACCGCGGCGCGCCTGTTCGATTACGCCGGCGTCGATGAGGCGCCGGCGATACTTTTGCGCATAGTCGGGTGTGACTGACATACGTTTCGCTACATCGGAAATGCGCGAAACGGCGTCTTCGTCATCAGTCATTGCGTCGAGAAACGCGACGTCTTGGTCCGATAGCGCGGCGAGCGTCGTTTCACAAACATCGTTTTCGAAATCGGCTTTTGACGCTTCGATAGCTCCGTCGACTTGCTCTGGCGTTACGTGTTCTCCTGTCTTGCAGCGATTGCCGATGTTATAGCCGATGAGCTGCAGCATATAGGGCGAGCCTTGGGTTGCGCGAGCGGCACGGAGGCGAAGATCGCCTGGAATATCAAGGTCGAGCTCTTCGAAAGCCCGCTGATAATAGGCATCGACATCTCCGACTGAAAGCGGTTCGAGCGTGACCTTGCGAGCGCGGTTGAGAAATGTCAGCACGCGGTCATTGAGCGTTGCACAGACGGCTCCCGGGAGACCTGCCATAACAAGCGCGACGTTGAGTCCCTCACCGACCAGCTCTTGATAGGCGGTGACGAGCTGTCTAATCTCAGGTGAATTAGCTTGGAGCTCATCGATAAGGATGAGGATGCCGTGCCCCTGCTCGGTCAGCTTGCGCGCCAGCTGCGTGAGTTTGAACTGGAAACTCTTGGTCTCCTGCACATCGCGTGTGAACTCGAGACCGGCTGAGAAGCCGAAGACGCTCAAGCTACCGCCAGAAAGTTTGGGGAGATGACGCTTGCTGACATAAGGCTCGCCTGCTTCTTGGATTTTTTCAACAATGCGCTCAAGCATATCTTCGGAGGCTACGGTGGGTGTGGCGACAACAAAACCGAGCTTGCGTGCGCGGTCGGCAAGTTCCCACAGAAGAACCGTCTTGCCGCTGCCTCGCTGGCCGAGCATGAGCATGGCTCGGTCTCGATTGCCCGGCTCCTGCTCAAGACCGGAGATGAATGTCGAAATCACGTTCCCGCGACCCACCAGATAGGACGGGCGATTTCCAAATGAGGGGGAGAAGATGGTTTCAGTCATAAGTCTCCTTTCCTTTTTTTCCTATTTTTTCCTTTCTTTCCTATTCAGTCAAATGAATTGCTGAGCGAAGGCGGTTACGTAGGCCTCGTCGGCAAAACCTCGGCATCACCTGCGACTAGAATCTTCTGTCTCGATCTGTAACATCTAGCGGGCTAAATCGTCTCTACCTGTTACAGATTTAGACAAACTGCAGAAGCTGACCGAACAATCTCGATCTGTAACATCAGGCCCGGTTTTGGCTGCCTACCTGTTACAGATCGAGACAAACCGCCCCCAACCGCCACAAAGGTGCCTGTCCCCTTTGTGGCGGTTGGCAGGCGGGTATCAAAAAGTGTCAGACGGGGCGGCTGTCGAGCACCTGCGCGCGAAAAGAAGTATCGGCCTGCGTCGCTGTCGTTGAGCGAGGCCCTATTTGCGGGGATACTGAAACCACGACAAACAGCGTGCGAAGGGATTGATACATGGCTTTCCGCAATGACTTCCTGTGGGGCGGCGCGACAGCTGCCAACCAGTGCGAGGGCGCCTATAACGTGGACGGCCGCGGCCTTGCCAACGTGGACGTGGCTCCGCACGGCCCCGAGCGCTATGCGGTGGTCTCCGGCCAGCGTAAAATGCTCGACTTCGAGGACGGCTATTACTATCCCGCGCAGACCAGCATCGATTTCTATCACCATTACAAGGAGGACATCGCCCTCTTTGCCGAGATGGGCTTTAAGACCTTCCGCATGAGCCTGGCGTGGACCCGCATCTTCCCCAACGGCGACGAGACCGAGCCCAACGAGGCTGGCCTGGCCTTCTACGAGGACGTGTTCCGCGAGTGTCAGGCGCACGGCATCGAGCCACTCGTGACCATCACGCACTTCGACTGCCCGATTCACCTCATCAAGGAGTACGGCGGCTGGCGCAACCGCAAGCTCATCGACTTCTACAAGAACCTCGCGACCACGATCTTCACCCGCTACAAGGGCCTGGTGAAGTACTGGCTTACCTTCAACGAGATCAATATGATTCTGCACCTGCCGTTTATGGGTGCCGGTCTGGTCTTTGAGGAAGGCGAGAACAAGGAGGCCGTCGAGTACCTGGCCGCCCACAACGAGCTCGTCGCCAGCGCTTGGGCAACCAAGATTGCCCACGAGATCGACCCCGAGGTCAAGATCGGCTGCATGCTCGCCGCAGGTAGCTACTACCCCTACAGCTGCCGCCCGGGCGATGTGCGCCAGGCGCAGCTCGACAATCAGGACAACTACTTCTTCGTCGACGTTCAGAGCCGTGGCTACTACCCGGCCTATGCCGTCAAGAAGCTCGAGCGTCTAGGCATCGATGTGGGCATGACGGACGAGGACCGCGAGATCCTGGCCACTAACACCGTCGACTTCATCAGCTTTAGCTATTACAGCACCCGTTGCTCCGCCGGTGCCAATAACCCCGATGTCGAGCGCACCCAGGGTAACGCCTTCGCCGGCGCCAAGAACCCCTACCTGCAGGAGAGCCAGTGGGGCTGGGCCATCGATCCACTGGGCTTCCGCATTACGCTCAACGACCTGTACGACCGTTATCAGAAGCCGCTGTTTGTGGTTGAGAACGGCCTGGGCGCCAAGGATGTTGTCGAGGAGGATGGTTCCATCAACGACGACTACCGTATCGACTACCTGCGCCAGCATATCGCCGCGATGCGCGATGCGGTGACCGAGGACGGCGTTGACCTGCTGGGCTATACCACCTGGGGCCCGATCGACCTGGTATCCGCCGGTACGGGCGAGATGTCCAAGCGCTACGGCTTTATCTATGTGGATCGCGACGACGCCGGCAACGGTACCCTCAAGCGTTCCAAAAAGAAGAGCTTCGACTGGTACAAGAAAGTTATTGCTTCTAATGGTGAGGACCTTTCCTAAGGAAGCTGAGACACTCAACTTCAGAGTCTCCTAACCAAGGCGCCCGGCGAGCAGTTAATGCTTGCCGGGCGCGTTTGCATCGGGATGCCCATCAAGGAAGTGGCGTTGCGCGTGTCCCTTCTGGGCCATGCGGCTCAAAATCGCGGCGTGATGTGGACGACTGGGGCCGAATTAGCAGCATTTCGAGCTTGGTTTCGATATTGAGACTGGTTCTTTATTAAAATAGAATTCCAGACAATTGAGCGGCCGGGGGTTAGCCATGAGGGGCATGGGAGACACAACCGCATATTTGCGTCGGGGCATTCGGGAGATTATATGCCTGGCGCTGTTCTTCTTCACGTTTTTGGCGTGCGAGTATCTCTTTGATGTGCGCATAGCCGAGTTCGTGCCATCGAGTGAGGTCGTCATCTACGAGAGCATCGTTGTCGGCGCGAGCGTGATTGGCTTTTTCGTGCGCCCATTTCTGTACTATTGCCATCCCCAGGCGATCGATGCGACGAGCGATATTACAGGCGTGCTGTTGGTATCGGCGTTGCTGCTGATGATTATGGCAGTGCGGTTTGAGGTGGTAATTGCCGGCGGCCTGGTGGCGTGCTGCGCCCTGGGCTATTGCGGATCGACCGCCCATGCCAATCTTGCGCGGCGTTTTGCGCAGACGCCCTGCCTGGCGCGTGCCGTGGCGGTTTCCTATGCTGCGGGCATTTTGGTGCAGGTGCTCAACCATATGGTGATGCCTGCGGGCATTCCCCAGCAGTCTGTTCTCATTGCCTGCGCGATTGCGCTGGTGGGGCTGCTTCACGGTGCCCGCCGCGCTAAATTGCGTGATGAGTCTGCGCTCGAGTTCGAGGTCGAGATTGCCGAGCTATCGGTCGATGCGTCGGAGCGTGGCGCCAGGTGGCACGATGACCCCGAGGCAAAGGCGGCCTTTCAGGGTGCCGTGGTGCGTCTGACGGTGGCGACCGCTTGCCTCACCGGCGTGTTCGCGGCCCTCAATGCCGGCCTTACGACCTCGCATGCCGCTGGCGCTATCGATCTGGGCGACTGGCCGCGCTTGCTGCTGGTTGTGAGCGCCCTTGCCGCCGGCGTCCTGTATGACCTGCGTGGGCGTTCGTATATGAATATCATCATGACGTGCGCCGCCATGCTGTCCACGCTCTCGTTCTTTGTGCTTATCACCGATGGCAACGGGGGCAACACGCTTGCCGCCACGATTATCTTTTACCTTGGCACGGGCTTTTTCGTGGTGTTCTTCACCGCGAAGTTCGCCGCGATTTCGATGTATGCCCGCTGGGCATATCTATGGCCGTGCATGGGCCGTGTTATCAACAACGTTTGCTCGATACTCGTGACGGCTCCGGCGGTGGCGATTGTCTCGAGTCAAAACGTGCTGGCGGCAGTGAGCGTCGTGCTCGTGCTGTTTGTCGGCATCGCGATTTCGCTGTTGGGACAGTTTGGGCAAGACGGCGAGCGCGAGGCGACGCATGGCGGGCTGGCGTTTGCCACCGACGATCTTGGCGTGAGCTGTGAGCCCGGCCAGGCCGATACGGTGCCCCTGGAGGCGCCGGAGCTTTCGTTTGACGATCGGCTCGATGGCTTCGTTGCCGCCTTTGGGCTCACCAAGCGCGAGCGCGATGTTCTGGAGGCACTGGTCGTTTCGAACGACAGCGTGCAGGACGTGGCGGCGGCACTCTTCCTTTCGCGCTCCACGCTCTATCGCCACATCGCTTCGATCAACAAAAAGACCGGTGCCGCCTCGCGCGTAGCCCTCATCAACTTCTTCTGGTCCTGGACACCCCAAGACTAGCTAACCACCACAAAGGGGACAGGCACCTTTGTGGTGGTTTTGCCCTTGGGCTGTCTACTGTGGCGGCTCACCGTGCTACAGCAGCTCGCCGTGGCGGGCAATGTAGCGGCACTTTGCCAGCTGGGTGAGCGCGATATAGGCGATAACGATGCCAATGAGCAGCCCAAAAAAGCTTGTGGGCAGCGGCATGAGGCCGAGCACATCGGCGATGGGGCTTGCCGGCAGCCAGGTGACGAGCGCCAGGCCCAGCACGGTAAGAACGCACAATGCGGGCGCGGCGTGGTCGCGCGGGCTCGGCAGATGCGGGGAGCGCAACATGTGGACCACGAGTGTCTGCGACCACATGGACTCGACAAACCAGCCGCTCTGGAAGAGCGCAGCAAAGGTCGCCATACCCGCGACGTTGCCCGTCCCGGCGAGCTCGGACCAGCTTGCGCCTACGGTGGCAGGGCACACCACAAAGAAGAGCGCGGCGAAGGTCACGATGTCAAACAGCGAGCTCACGGGGCCCAGCTCGAGCATAAAGCCCTTGATGGACGCGGCGTCCCAGGCACGCGGGCGGGCAGTCCAGGCGTCATCGACGGTGTCCCACGGCAGTGCGATGCACACGATCTCGTAGACCAGCGACAGCAGTACCAGCTGCAGGGCGCTCATGGGCAAAAACGGCAAGAACAGGCTCGCGACGGTCACGGACAGCACATTGCCAAAGTTGGAGCTCACCGTGGTCTTGAGGTACTTGAGCAGGTTTCCGTAAGTGCGGCGGCCTTCGATGATGCCGCGCTCGAGCACGCCCAGGTCCTTCTGAAGCAAGATGATATCGGCGGATTCCTTGGCAATATCGACGGCCGAATCGACCGAGATGCCGCAATCGCTCGCACGCATGGCGGCGGCGTCGTTGATGCCGTCGCCCATAAAGCCCACGGTGTGGCCGAGCATCTCGCGCATGACACGTACCAGGCGCGCCTTCTGCAGCGGCGAGAGCTTGGCGAAGAGGTGGGTTTTCTCGGCGCGCTCGGCAAGTTCGGCGTCATCGAGCGCATCGATCTCGGAGCCGAGCAAGACGTTGCTCGCATCGATACCAATCTGCTCGCAGACGGTGGCGGCGACGCGGTCGTTGTCGCCGGTTAGGACCTTGACCGCCACGCCCTTGGCCTCGAGGGTGGCGACGGCGCCCGCGGCACTTGCTTTGGGCGGATCGAGGAAGGCCAAAAAGCCCATCAGCACCATGTCGCACTCGTCGGCGATGCCAAACTCGCCCACGCAGCGCGGATTGGTCTTCTGCGCCACGGCAATTACGCGTAGGCCCTCGGCGTTAAGTCCGGCGATCTGCTTGCGAATCTGGGCGAGCTTCTCGTCGGTGAGCGGCTGAGCGATGCCATCGATCTCGACAAAGGAGCAGATCTCGAGCATTTCCTCGGCAGCTCCCTTGGTGACCATCTGGGTTTTGCCTTGGACATCGGCTACAACTACGCTCAGGCGACGGCGCGAGAAATCGAAGGGCACCTCGTCGACCTTGGTATAGCGGTCGCGCAGGCTCTGACCCAACATGGAATCGGGTGCGACGGTCGAGGGCGTCACATCGGCACGGTCGATTACGGCCAGGTCGATAAGGTTTTTGAGGCCGGTCTGGAAGAAGCTGTTCAAAAACGCATGGCGCAGCACACGTGCGTCCTCGTTGCCATCGGTGTTGAGGTAGCGCTCGAGCACGATGCGGTCTTCGGTGAGGGTGCCGGTCTTGTCGCAGCACAGGACATCCATGGCACCCAGGTTTTGGATCGCCGGCAGCTCCTTGACGATTACTTGGCGGCGGGCGAGGTCCTTGGCGCCCTGCGACAGGCTCGTGGTCACGATGACGGGAAGCATCTGCGGCGTGATGCCCACGGCCACGCTCGTGGCGAACAGCAGCGCGTCGATGGCGTTGCCCTTGGTGGCGGCGTTGATGGCAAAGACGGCCGGCGCCATAACGAGCATGAGGCGTACGAGCAACATGGAGACGCTCGAGACGCCGCGGTCAAACGCGCTCTTCTCGCCGCGCCCGTTGAGCATCTTGGCGATGCCACCCAGGTAAGTATCCGAACCGGTGGCAACGACAAGCGCAATGGCGGTGCCGTTTTGCACGGAGGTGCCGGTAAAGACGATGTTCTTGCAGGCAGAGAGTGGCAGCGCGGAGCCGTCGGCACTCTCGACGACGGTGATGGCGGTGGTCTTCTCGACGGCCTCGCTCTCGCCAGTGAGTGCGGACTCGATCACAAACAGGTCGCGCGCGGTGATGACGCGGGCATCGGCCGGCACCATATCTCCGGCAGAGAGGCGGATCACATCACCGGGGACGAGCTCGTCGAAGGGGATCTCGACGCGCTCGCCGTCGCGCAGGGCGGTGCAAGTGTTGGAGACCAGGTCCTTGAGGGCCTCGGCCGCATTGCCGCTGCGGGCTTCTTGGATAAACTTCATACCGCCCGATACCAGCAACATGATGCCGATGACGATGACCGCGGAGGGGTCGCGCTGCGGCTCGGGCACGGCGAGCACGTCGATGTAGAGCGAGACCAGCGCGAGCGCGGCGAGGATGCCGGCGAAGGGGTCGACAAAGGCGTCGGCGATACGGCGGGCGAGCGTTTTGGTCGGTGCCTCGATGGTGTTGGGGCCGGAGGCGTCCAGACGCTCGGTTGCCTGCTTGGCGGTGAGGCCGTTTGCCGTGGCATCGAGCAGAACGAGGGCGTCCTCGGCACTATGGGTGGCGGCGAATATGGTGTTCTTAGACAGGCCGGTATGAGCGGCAGGGCGCGCCGTACGGCGGCGCTTGGAGATAGCTTCGAGTACCGTGGCGGTTTTGAGCATCAGCATAGGGTCCTCCTTGTTGAAGGGAGTTAGCGTACGTGTCGTATTTGCTTCAAAAAACCTAGATGTCGCTCACGTCAAGCTCACGAGCCACCACAAAGGGGACAGGCACCTTTGTGGTGGTTTTGACGATCGGTTGGTGGCGCTTATGCGAATACGGAATCCTCGCGGCGTGCCGAGGGCGACATGCAGGTTTTTCGACTAGGACTGCCTTCCATGGCACACCTCCTTAAGGCCGGGCGCAGCGCGCTTTGGGTATCTCGTACCCGTTTCAATCCGCTCGTATTCTTGATGAGGGGGTTTGGAATGTCAACCCCCATTGTTCGGAAAACCATTCCCCCTGACAAAGCCTTTACAGAACGCCGCGGCCTCAAAGCGCGCCCGCATCGACGCTTCGCCTGCGCTAAACTGGAAGGCACGTACGCGATTACGAGAGGAGCCCGCATGGAGGCTTACAAGCAAGAGTTCATCAAGTTCATGGTCGAGTCCGACGTTCTTAAGTTCGGCAGCTTTACGCTCAAGAGCGGCCGCCAGTCCCCGTTCTTTATGAACGCCGGCGCTTATGTGACGGGCTATCAGCTCAAGAAGCTGGGCGAGTATTACGCCCAGGCCATCCACGATAACTTTGGCGACGACTTTGACGTCCTGTTTGGGCCGGCCTACAAGGGTATTCCGCTGGCCGTCGTGACCGCCATTGCCTACCACGAGCTGTACGGCAAGGAGGTTAAGTACTGCTGCGACCGTAAGGAGGCCAAGGACCACGGTGCCGATAAGGGCAACCTGCTGGGTTATGAGCCCAAGGACGGCGACCGTGTGGTCATGGTCGAGGACGTTACCACCAGCGGCAAGTCCATCGACGAGACCTATCCCAAGGTCAAGGCTGCTGCCGATGTCGAGATCAAGGGCCTGATCGTGTCCCTCAACCGCATGGAGGTCGGCAAGGGCGGTGTGACCACCGCGCAGAAGGAGATCGAGGCCAAGTACGGTTTCCCCGTCGCGAGCATCGTCTCCATGGCCGAGGTCGTCGAGACCCTCTACAACCACGAGATCGACGGCAAGGTTGTCATCGACGACGAGCTCAAGACCGCCATCGACGCCTACTACGAGCAGTACGGAGCACGTTAGTTACGGCGTTTTACCAAACGCCGTAACTGCTCGACGCTGCGCGGGCCGCATTTGGACAATCTGACGTTCAACTTCAAGGGCGCGACCAAAAGGTCAGCGCCCTTTCGTTTCACGTCACCTTGTCACAAATGCGACCCGCTCGCTGACTCTGCCATTACATCGGTGTTGCCGTGGTTGTTGAGTAGTCATTGGGCACTTGGCACTTGGGGACGTTCCTTTTAATATGAGCAGGACATTGTCAAGAGGCAAAATCGGGCCTGGCCCCAACGATATGGGGTCAGGCCCTCTCCCTATATCAACCCGTCCGCGGCGACCTCGGCGTGTCTTCCCGACGCTCGTCTTTGCAGTTTAATATCCGCCCGCGGCGATCTCTCGCTGGGCAATCCGTTGCTACGGCTGAGGCTTCTTCGTCGAACCGACAGTCTGTGCACGCGTGTGGCGCCCTGGGCGCTCGCAGAAAAGGGACCTGAGGTTCGCCTCAACGGCTTCGGATCGAACCGCTTCCGGGGTGATCGGCTTATGTGCGGGGGACCGGCCCCCTACGCCTCCTCGGCCATGAGGCCGACCGCCCACACCCAGCAGGCGAGCTCGCGCGCCGTGGCCACGTTCGCCTTGTTGTTGTGGACCCGCGCGAGCAGAGCCTCCCGCCTCTCGACCAGCCTCCGCACGCCCTTGGCGGCATGCCTCCGGGCGACCCGGTCCGGGGCCTGGCCCTTGGCGAGGTCCTTCGGCCGCCCCGAGCACGTCAGGTAGTGCCACGCGGCCTCGACCAGCGCCTTCCTCAGGTGTTTGTTGCCCGCCTTGGTGATCGCGCCCCTGCGGTCGCTCTCCCCGCTGGAGTGCTCGGAGGGCGTCAGGCCGACCCACGCCGCGAACGAGCGGGCATTCCCGAACCTCGAGAACTCGCCGGCCTCGAACACGAGGTCGGCGGCGGACGCGGTGTCTACGCCCTTGAGGCAGCGGAGTGAGTCGACCCTCCTCCTCCACCTGGGCTTGCGGGCCTCGGCCTCGACGAGCCCCTCGAGCCTCGCCTTCTCCTCCGCCGCCCGCCTGACCGCGTCGACGTAGTAGGCGAGCACGTCGTTGTCGGCCCCCTCCGCGAACCTAATCGACTCGATCCAGGACCAGTGCGCCCGGGTCCAGTTGCCCTTCCTGCGGCCGGTGGGCGTCCTCTCGTCGAAGGCGAGCCCGTGCCTGAGCAGGAACTTGGAGAGCCGCTGCTTCGCGCGCGAGAGGTCGTCCCTCGCGTCCTCGAGCGCCCTGGTCAGGTCGCGGGCGGCCTCGCACTCGTCGTCGGGGACCCACACCTCGACGACGTTGCCGACCGACAGCATGCGGGCGAGGAACTCGGCGTCGTTGCGGTCGTTCTTCCTGCGCCTGTCCGCGCTGGGCTTGATCATCTTCGAGACGGCGCCGACCACGCAGTCGACCCCGAGGCCGGAGAGCCTCTTCTGCAGGTCGAACCCCGTGACCCCGGATTCGTACACGCACCTGGCCTTTGGGTCCACGGACCGCACCCACCCCGCGACGGCGCCGGCGTCGTAGCCGAAGGTCGCGCAGCGCACCTCCCCGGTCATGACGTCGAGGGAGACTGCCTTTATCGAGCGGGCGTGGACGTCGAGGCCGACGAAGGTGGTAGTATCGAGCATGGGAGCCCCTTCCATGAATGCGGCGTGGCCGCCGCGGTTGGATTAGACACTCACCATTGTCGGCCTAATCCGCGGTCTTTCATGCAGTAGGGGCTCTCAATGTTTTTATGTCCTGCTCATATCGTCTGTGCCGGCACCTGGGGACACTCCTTATGTCAAGAGATTGGTGCAAGAGGGATAGATTGCCTTGCGTCGATCTAAATAAGTTGCGGTGAGATAGTTCTTGAATTGGCCTTTTTGGGGCTAAACAGGAACTATCTCACCGCAACTGCGTTGAGCGCTTTTTGGCGGCTGGTTTACTTACTTGCGAACAACCAGATCAGGATGATCACCAGGATTGCGGCGACGATGCAGACGATGGCGCCGGTGAATTTGATGCGTGAGTCGCGGGTACGCTCGCGCACCGCGTCCTCGGTGGCCTCGAGCTGGGCAACTTCTCGCTCGGTCTCGGCGTGTTCGGCTTTGTCTCGGGCCAAGGATCCTGCAAGCGACTCAGTAATCTCTGGGTGGTCGTGTACTTCGGTCGCCTGTTCGATAATCGACTGCGCATGCGCGGCATCTGCTTGGGCGTTGGCTATGCTCTGCTCTTGGTCGCGGCGTGCCTTGTCCTCGGCGGCGATCTTCTCGCGCAGTTCGCGCTGACGCGTCGCGGCGGTGGTTTTTGCGGTCTGCAGCTCGTCGCGCGCGGCATCGGCCTCTGCCGTCACGGCCTGATGGGCTCGCTTGGCGTCGGCAATGGGGGCTTGAGCCTGCTCGACGGCCTGCTCGGCTGCGGCAAGCGAGTGCTCAAGGTCGGCGGTGATGCGCGGGACATCTTCTTCGGCTTTACGCAGGGCATCTGCCGTGTCGGAGATCTGCATCGAGAGCTCGCTGGTGCGCACCGTATAGTTGGCGGGATTTGCCGAGGGATTGCGTTGCAGCTCGGCATACTCATGACGCAGCGTCTCGAGCTGGGCGCGCGTGGCGTCGACGGTTTGTTGTGCGGCCGCAATGCCGGCGTCTCGCTCGGCCTTCACCTTGTCGCGGATGCGCTTGGAATCCTCAAGACGGCGAACGAGGCGGTTGCCGGTCTCGCGCGAGCTCGCCTCGCGGGCCTCCACGGCATCGAGCGCGGCCTTCAGGCGGAGCTCAGTCGCGTCATCCTCTGTCTTCATTTGTTCGAACTGCCCCTTGAGCTCTGTCGCTTTGGCGGCGTGGGCATCACGGTCAATCTCGGCTGCCGCAGCGGTCTTTTGCGCTGTGGCGATCGCCTGGCGCTGGTCGGCGACGATCTGGTCGTAGCGGCCTGCGATATCCTGGCGCGTCTCGAGTTCCTCGGCCTGATCGGCAATGCGCTGCTCAAGTTCGGCCAGGTGGGCGCGGGCATCGGCAAGTGCCTTTTTCGCGGCATTCATCTCGCGCATGGCCGAGGCACCCTGGGCGATAAAGGCGCCCACGGCGTTCGCTGTGTTCGAGACAGCGGTCCCCAGATCGCGGCTCGCGGCGGGGGAGTGCGGGGCGGTCGGGCGAGCGGTGTCGGCGGCGTCCGCATCGGCAGCCTGCGGCGCGGCGATATTGCCGGTACCGCCCTCGACCACAGAAAAGCCTGCTGCGTGCGGATCGACCGCATCGGCGCCAATCGTGGGGTGCTCGAGCTGCAGAAACGAGGGCATGGTGCTGCCCTGGTCGGCAACCGGAGTCTCGCCGGGCACAAAGGTCGAGGCCGCCTCGGCGGCCTCCTCTTCCTCGGCATCAATATCGGCATCGGCGACGGCGTCTTTCATCGCTTTGACAGCATCCATCATGGAGTCCATGACGGCATCGAGCTCTTCTTCCGAAGACACCTCGATGGGGCCCGCTGCTTGCGGGGCGTCGTCCTGTACAGGGGCGTCGTCCTTAGCGGGCGCATCGTCGTTTTGCTCATCGGCGTTTTCTGTTTCGGGGGTTTCCGCCGTAGCGCTTTCGTCCAAGATGGGGTCGTCGATGTCGATACCATCGCAGGTCACAGCGTCAGTATCTGCGGTGACGTCTGCGGGATCATCAATATGCTCTTGAGTCTGGGGGTCCAGCTCGTCTGTCATAGGCATGTGCTCCTCATCGTTGTTTGTCACCCTATGATAAAGTCTCGCGCCGACATCCCGCGCGCCGCAGCAAAGTTTCAAAACGTGTTCGATGGCTCGTCTCGTTAACAAAAACTCGGCCGCTCTATTCAATTATTACTTGACATTCCCTTCGCCGAAAGACGTTGCGCCGTTCGCCTGCCATGGGCTTTATTTTTCACTTGAAGAAGCTAAAGTTGCATTTCAGCTTTTGGCGCGTGAAGTTGGATGCGCGCAGTCGGCGGGCGTGCCCGTCGCGATTTGAAAGGACTTTGTATGGGACTTTTCACTGGTAAGACCGTGATCGTCACCGGCGGTGGCAAGGCCACGCTCAAGGACGGTTCCGCTGGCTCCATCGGCTACGGCATCGATATCGCATTTGCCAAGGAGGGCGCGAACCTCGTCATCACCGGCCGCAACGTCGCCAAGCTCGAGGCCGCCAAGGAGTCTCTCGAGGCCGAGTACGGTGTCAAGGTTCTGCCTGTTCAGGCCGATGTCTCGGCTGGTCAGGACAACGAGGCCGTCGTCCAGAACGTCATCGACAAGGCCATTGAGGAGTTCGGCCGCATCGACGCCGTCGTCAACAATGCTCAGGCCAGCGCCTCGGGCGTGACCATCGCCGATCACACCATGGACCAGTTTAACCTGGCCATTTACTCCGGTCTGTATGCTACCTATCTGTACATGCAGAAGGCCTATCCGCACCTGAAGGAGACCAAGGGCTCCGTGGTCAACTTTGCCTCGGGCGCCGGCCTGTTTGGCAACTATGGCCAGTGCAGCTATGCTGCCGCCAAGGAGGGCATCCGCGGCCTGACCCGCGTTGCCGCCAACGAGTGGGGCAAGGACGGCATCAACGTCAATATCGTTTGCCCGCTTGCTTGGACCGCTGCGCTCGAGAACTTCCAGGATGCCTATCCCGAGGCGTTCAAGGCCAACGTCCACATGCCGCCGGCGGGTCACTACGGCGACGTCGAGAAGGAAATCGGCCGCGTGGTCGTTCAGCTCTGTGGTCCCGACTTTAAGTACATGAACGGCGAGACCGTCACCCTCGAGGGTGGCATGGGCCAGCGGCCTTAGGGGTTACGGCGTTTTACCAAACGCCGTAACGGGCCGACGCTGCGCGGCCGCCAGGGCGACAACTTGTCATTCAAAGAGGGCGGCATGACCAGAAGGTCTATGCCGCCCCCTTTTCATGCCAATTTGTTCGCCCTGGCGACCGCTCGCTGGCATTGCCAGAGCATCGGCGTTGCCTTGGCTGTTGGAAATGATCCCAATGACTATGACCCCTTTGCGCCAGTTTCTGTCGAGTCGGTGCTTCTTGCGGGTTGCCCGTATAATGGTTTGCGTATGAACCGCAACCAAGGAGTTCCAGTTTATGGACCAGAGCCTTTTTAAATTCGACCTGATCGCCGAGGACCCGACGACGCACGCGCGCGCCGGCGTACTGCACACCCCGCACGGCGACATCGAGACGCCAATCTTTATGCCCGTGGGCACCAAGGCAAACGTCAAGGGTATTCCTACCGAGACCGTCAAGCAGCTCGGCGCCCAGATCGTGCTTGCCAATACCTATCACCTGTCCATGCGTCCCGGCGAGGATACCATCGCCGAGCTGGGCGGCCTGCACAAGTTTATGAACTGGCACGGCCCTATCCTCACCGACTCGGGCGGTTTCCAGGTGTTCAGCCACAACGACGCGGTCAAGCTCACTGATGAGGGCGTGCGCTTTATCGTCAACGACTACGACGGCCGCCACGTGTTCTGGACGCCCGAGGACAACATGGAAATCGCCATGAAGCTCGGCTCCGATATCTGCATGCAGCTCGACCAGTGCCCGGGCTATCCCGCCACGCGCGCCTACGTCGAGCGCGCCGTTGAGCTGTCGAGTATGTGGGCCGAGCGCTGCTATAAGGCGCATACCCGCGATGACCAGGCGCTCTTTGGCATCGTCCAAGGCGGCATGCACCTGGACCTGCGCCTGCGCTCGCTGCGCCATCTGGAGGAGTGCGGCGACTTCCCGGGTTACGGCATCGGCGGCTATTCGGTGGGCGAAGACCACGAGACCATGTTCGAGACGCTGGCACCGCTGGTTTTCGAGTACATGCCTAAGCACAAGCCGCGCTACCTCATGGGCGTCGGCAACCCTACCACGCTCGTGCGCGGCGTTGGCGTGGGCATCGACATGTTCGACTGCGTGCTGCCGACGCGCACCGGCCGCATGGGTACGGCGTTCTCCAGTGAAGGTCGCCTTAACTTCCGCAACGCGCGCTTTGCGCACGACGACGGCCCTATCGACCCCACCTGCACCTGCCCGGTGTGCACGGGCGGCTACAGCCGTGCGCTCATCCGTCACATGGTCACGCAGAAGGAGATGCTCGGCGGTATTCTGCTGTCGATGCACAACATTTACTACCTGCTCAACCTTATGCAGCGTGCCCGTCAGGCCATTATCGAGGGCCGCTACGGCGCGTTTGTGAGCGACTGGATGAACAGTCCTGCGGCGGTGGATTACTAAGGGCGACAGACACGCTTGCGGAGCGTGGGCAACGGCAAAGGCTGAGCGGCAGCCGCTCGTCACATTCTCTGACGCTGGCTGCGCGACCGCTGACCGATAGCTTGCAAGCACTTTATGCATCGTGGGTACCATACCGAATAGTTGATGTTCGGGCGGGTGTTTGGCGCATGGCGTCGATCCCGCCCGTTTCTATTTTCGATAGGAGCACCCATGATTAAGAATGAGAACGTCGAGGGCGAGCCCGCCTACGACGAGACGTACCGCCGCGGCCCCGTGGTCATGCGCGGCCCCATGATTCCTAAGGACAACACCTACGCCAACCTGCTGGCGCCCGAAGATTCAACCGACTGGTTGCATGCCGATCCGTGGCGCGTCCTTCGTATTCAGGCAGAATTCGTCGATGGCTTTGGCGCGCTTGCCGAGCTCGGGCCCGCGGTGACCATCTTCGGCAGTGCCCGCACGCCCAAGACCGATCCGCTCTACAAGGCGGCGCGCACGGTCGGCCGCAAGATCGCGCAGCGCGGCGTGGCGGTTATCACCGGCGGCGGCCCCGGCATTATGGAGGCGGCCAACAGGGGAGCGGCGAGTGTCAACGGTAAGTCAGTTGGCCTGGGCATTGAATTGCCGCACGAGCAGGGGCTCAACAAATACGTGAACCTCGGTATGGACTTCCGCTACTTCTTTGTGCGCAAGACCATGTTCGTCAAATACAGCTCGGGCGCTATTGTGTTTCCCGGCGGGTTTGGCACGCTCGACGAGATGTTCGAAGTGCTCACGCTGGTGCAAACGCACAAGGTCAAGCGCATGCCGCTCGTGCTGGTGGGCACAGAGTACTGGCAGGGCCTGTTCGACTGGCTTAACGGCCCGGTGATGGACGCCGGTATGATTAGCCCGCTCGATCCGGATCTGGTACACATTACCGATAACCTCAACGAAGCCGTCGACATCGCCCTGAGCGGGCTGATGTAGATCAATCGTGCCCACGCGACATGAATACGCATGGCAATCTGATGTTATTTAACATTAGATTGCCATTTATATTGGGTATACTGGTGTAAAAGACGAGGGCGAGGAGGTCGCAAATGTCTACAGCAACAGTTAAGCCTACGACGGTTCGAATCGAAGAGGGGCTCAAGGAGCAGGCGACTGAGTTCTTGGATTCGGTCGGCCTCAGCCTCAATTCCTATCTCAATCTTGCCGTTCGGCAGCTGGTAAATCAGCGAAAGATTCCTTTTGAGATTGTAGGAAGGGCGGAGGTGCCCAACGAGGCGACGAGGCGTGCCATGGTGATCGCCGAGGCTCATGAGTTGGGGATTTTGCCGGACGATAGCCTGTCATTCAATAACGCTGATGAGCTTATGTCATTCCTCGATGAGGAATAGCGATGTTCGAGATTAAAGTCGAGGCTCAATTTAAGGTGGACTACAAACGAACGATGCGCATGCATCCGCAGCTAAAAAGTGAGTTTAAAGCGGCGGTTGCAGAGCTTGTGGCTCATGGGTCACTTCCGGCGGAGTATGGCGCTCACGAGCTCTCAAACCCGGGCGGAAACTACAACGGCCACATCGATTTCCACCTATCCGATGGCTTGGTCGATGTGGTCGTTCTTTATCTTCCCCATAAGACTAACCCAGTGATTAGGCTGGTGAGAATGGGCACTCATCAGGAGCTGTTTCAGGGTCCGCTGGGCTGATCGCCGATTTCCAAGTTGCGGTGGAATAGGGACTGATTTGCGGTCGATTGGCCAAAAACAGTCCCTATTTCACCGCAACTGATAGGCGTGCCCCGTTCGCTGCTGCGGCCCCCGGTTCTCCTCATTGCTGGATTTCGCTCAAAAACTCAGCGGCGACTTCGTTGCTTTTGAAACGGATGCTGCGGTCTTCTTTCTTGGGGAATGCCAGCAGCGGGATAGTCCCGTACCAGACAGTTTCCTCGTCAATCACGGCCGCGCACAGCCGCCCTTTGGCCTTGACGGAATAGTCGACGTTCATCTCGGCAAAAATCGCTTTCGCGTCATCGCGTGGAGGTGAGGCAACATAAACCTCAAGGGTAATCCCACGGGCGGCTGCGCCTGCGAGTGTGGTGGTGAGTTTCGTGAGGCATGCGGCGGATGCGTAGGATGCGGCTATGAAGGCACTCTTTGTGGCACCGGTGATGTCTTTAATTAATGCCTCAATAGCGTTTGCCGGCTCTATGAGAATGTTGTAATCGGGTTGCTCGCTGTCCTCTGCTGAATAAATTTCGTACCCCAACTTGGCGTACGTCTTGAGTCTTTTCTGGTACATGCGGGCGAGCATGGGTATCGACAGGTCAATGTAGTCGAATATCTCAACCTGTTGCTTGCCCTCGTGGCTTCTATGCAGTCTGCCCACCTGCTGCGTTACGCTGCCGTCCCAAGATATCGGCGTGGCAATGAAAAGGGTGTCAAGGTAGGACAGATCGAAGCCCTCGCTCAGAAGGCTTTCGGTGGCGACGATGATTCGATGTTCATGCTCAAAGCCGGGAAGACTGTTCAGTATCGCTTTTCTTTCTTTGGCGCCGATTTCTCCGGTTAAGAGTATGGGCTCGTGTCTGCGATCATTAAGCAACCTGAACAGTTCCTCAGCATGCTTTTTCCTTTTGGATAGTATGAGCGGATGTCGACCGTTTGACGCTGCTTCGAGGGCGTCATCGACAATCAATTCGTTTCTTGCCGCATGTGCACACAGCATATCGAGAATCTGATTGAAGCTTGCATCCGGCTCGTAGGCGGATAGCCGAATGCCGGTAAATCTCGGTCGAACGATGCGCTGGATGCCCTGCTGAATTGCCTGCGTTTTTGGATCGATGACATAGCGAAGCGGGCCGCAGAGCATCGAGAGCGCCCGCGTGAGTCCGTCGGAGCGCTCGGGTGTCGCGGAGAGGCCATATATATATTTGGCTGGAGCGGACTTGAGGACGAGCTCGAGCTGTGGCGCGGCAGCATGGTGGCATTCGTCGCAGATAATGAGGCCGTAATTGCGAACAAGGTTCTTAACTATCGGCTCCCCGGTTTGGGAGTCTTTGCCAGATAGCGACTGAAAGGAAGCGACGTCGATAAGGCCGCTGACGGCGGTTTTGCCCCCTCCGATTTGTCCAATAAGGGGAGGTTGCTTTTTGCTGATTCGTCCTTTTGGCGTTCGGACCGGCTCTCTGGTGTCCGTAATGTCGAGAAATCGTTCGAGCTGCGATTTCCATTGGGCTATGAGCGCGGTCTTTGGAACAATGACGAGCGCCGGAAGACCAACGGCGGCAATAAGATAAGCTCCGATGACGGTTTTACCGAAGCCCGTTGGCGCAGACATGATTCCGTCTTCGTATTCAAGCATCTGGTCGGCGGCAATTTGCTGTTCGGGATGAAGGGTCCCTTTGAATGCCATCTCAATTGGATTGCCTGTGCTACGTTCGTCTGAATAATGGGCAGTAACGTGGGCTTCTTGAATCAGCTGCTCAAGTTGGGCTTTGCAGCCTCTGGGAATCGCGACGCGGCCATCTCTAAGTTCGCTGAGGTCTATGAGTCGCGGTTTGCCGAATACTGATTGATGCATAGATTGCGCACGGAAGAACTCCGGGTTGGCAAATGTCGCAAGCCTGCGGATTTCCATTTGAGCTGCCGGGCTCAGAGACTTTTCGGGGATGTAGAGCATATCGGCTTGTGTGACGAGCAGGTTCGAGGGGAAGTCTCGTGGCGTGAGCGGGAGCCGCTTTCGTGGCTTTTGGACATTGCGCCTGGTTTTGTTTGTCGCTGCAGCTGTTGCTATTCCAAGCGGTTTGTTTTTGGTGTCCTCGATCAGACGATCCACCGTCGCACGCGAGATTAGTTGGATTTGCGAAAGGTAAAGCCATTGGTCGGGAAAGGGCTCGAATCGTTCGTCAACAAATACGCTGTTTCCTTCCCGCTGCGCTTTTCCCTGAAAGGGCAGCGCAATGAGATTTCCAAAGCCGCCTTCAGGAATGGTGGACTGCGCGGGTATCATTCGGTCAAAGGCTTCGAAGGTGATTGTCTTGTTGAGTGCCGCTGCTTCGGCGATAAGGCAGCTACCGAAATCTCGTGCTGTCTTTGCGTTTATAGGTTCTAGGAAGAAAAACCAGATATGCGCGCCGTTGCCTGACCTTGATCGCTCGACCGCAGCGTTAATTCCATGGTTTTTTACGACAAGCCTGATAGCGTTTGTCGCTTCTTTCCAATCGGCTTTGTCAAAATCAATGACAAGGACATTTGTGTTGCAGTCTTTGTCGAGAACATATTGACCTATGACGTCCCGGAGCCTGTCGTCGCTGCCTTTGAAATGGGCGATAATGGCGGCATCGTTCAGCTCAAGGAATGTGCGGCTGCGACATTCAGCGCATTTAATTCTGTGATGGTTTGCTTTGGGGCAAATGCCTGGCTTCCACTCATTTGCGCAGGCGGGTGTATAGCCGATGCCCCCGTCTTTTCTGCGGTACCCGTGAGCGTGCACATCTTTGCGGCCGGTAAAAAGATTGCGAAAGAGCTCGAGTTTGTCGCGCGCTGGGCTCGCGCTGGTAACGATGCCCTCGGTCTGTGCACGTTCGCCGAAAGATTTGCCGGCTTTGTCCCATTCTTCGAGTGTTGCGTAACGGATGTCTGGACCGTTGCTACAGATTACGATCTGCTTACGCGGATCTGAAGCGTGGACAACCGTTTTATTGAGTTTGAATAAGGCGTTCCCGAAAAGGGCGTATTGATGCACGGCGTTGCTCATTTGAATGCCATTCTTGTCAGCGTTCATTGGGATGAGGGTACGTCATTTCAGCTTTATGAGATATGCGACTTCGATTTTGGTTCGGTAATAGTGGGGTACCGATCCGTGAGTGGCAATTAGCCGGTGCCAAAACGTGCGGCGGCTGTTGTTAAAGGTGTTTTGGCGGCTATGGGGCGTGTTGGCGGCGTGGGGAGGGGTCCTCGAATGACTCCGTGGTCAAATAACGTCAAATATGAGTACTGTTGTTAATGTAGTCTCATAACATTTGGTAAGAATAGAATACCAATTCCACATTATTCTATATATCTAACCCACTAAACACGGAATTTTGAGCCTTGGCAAGACGTGGAATTGATCGAAATGATCAATTCCGGCGAGATTTTGCTGCTACTAATTTGGTGGCGGTACTCATATTTGCCATTTTTTGTCCAGTGGGTACCGCGAGGGGCCTGTTCGACTGGCTCAACGGCCCGGTGATGGATGCCGGCATGATCAGCCCACTCGATCCAGACCTTGTCCACATCACCGACGACCTCAACGAAGCCGTCGACATCGCCCTGAGCGGGCTGATGTAGGGTAGGTAAAATGGGACGGGGCTAAAAGACTGGTCTGAAACGTTTGATACCAGTCTTTTTAGCCCCGTCCCAAATGAACTGCTTCTAAGTTGCGGTGGAATAGGGATTGATTTGCGGCTGATAAGCCAAAAACAGTCCCTATTCCACCGCAAGTGGTAAAGGTGCCCCTAGTGGATGGGCCGGTAGCGGGGGCAGTAGCTGATGGCGATGGCGTCGACGCCTACGTGGGTGGCGATGGTGCAGCCGATGGGGCCGGTGCCGGCGTCTACGTAATCTTGGCCTGCGAGTGCATGGCTGACGAGCTCCTGCTCCTCGGCGGCGCCGGTCGTGAGCACACGCACGCTGGAGCCCGGATGCTCGGTCAAAAATGCGAGGCAATCGGCCATGGTGTTGGCAACGATGCGCTTGGCGCCGCGGCCCTTTTTGATGGCCTTGATCTCGCCCGATTTCCACTCCGGCGAAACGGCCAGGCGAATGTTGAGCATCTGCGTGAGCTGGCCGGCGAGTTTGGGCGCGCGGCCGTTCTTAACGAGGTTCTCGAGCGTGCGGGGAATCAGCAGCAGGTGGGCGTCGGGCAGCGTCGCTCGGATCTGCGCCTCGGTCTCGTCCAGGCTGCGGCCGTCCTCGCGCATGGCCAGCGCGTACTCCACCAGCAGGCCCTCGGCAGCCGAGCCGGTGCGCGAGTCGATGCAGCGCACGTCGAGCTCGTGGGTATCGGCAACCTGGCACGCGTTGGCGTAGCAGGCAGACCACTCGCTGCACAGCGAGATAAAGATGGCGCTGTCGTGGCCGTCGGCGAGCACGCGATCAAAGAGCGCCTTGAACTCGCCGGCGCTTGGCTGCGAGGTGTGCGGCAGCTGCTCGGAGCCGGCCATGCGCGCGACGTACTCCTGGGCGGTAATTTGCACCTGGTCGAGCAGGTCCTCGCCCTCGATAATCACATGCAGCGGAATCACGTAAATGCCGAGCTCTTGGGCGCGGGCGGGGGAGATGTCCGACGTGGAGTCGGTTATGATGGCAAAAGACATAATTGCACCTTTCGTTGGGGCGCTTGCGCGCCGCCTTCTGAGAGCAAAGTGCGACAAGTATAGTTGAGTCGTTCCACATTACTAGGTTCAATTGTTGAATAGTCAACAGTTTGAAGTGTCGGTGTGGAAATCGTCAACTGGGGAAGAGGAATGCCGATGGAGGCGTTGGAGATAGGCAAACGGCCGGTCGTGCTGTTCGATTTTGACGGCACGGTGGCAGATACGGGCCGGGCGGTGATGACCTCGACGTGCAAGACGCTGGCTGCGCGCGGGTTTTCGGAGGCGCAGATGGGTGATCTGCGCCGCATGATCGGGCCGCCCCTGTGGAAGAGCTTTCACGACTTTTACGGCTTTTCCCGCGAGGAGTCGCTTGTGGTGGCCGACGAGTACCGTGCTTTTTTTGATGAGCTGGGACCGGAGGAGTATCCCGTGTTCGACGGGGTCCCCGAGTTTCTGGATGGGCTGGCCGCCCGGGGCAAGCGTATGGCCGTGGCGACGTCGCGCATGGAGGCAAAGTGCATCGATATGGTACGTGAGCTCGGGCTTTCTCAGTTTGAGGCGGTGGTTGGCATGAATCCGCCGCAGGGGCGCGAGACCAAGGCCGATTCGGTCCGCGATGCCCTGGCGGCCCTGGGTGCGACCGCGGACGAGGCCGTGATGATCGGCGATCGCTTCAACGATGTGGAGGGTGCGCACGCGATGGGCGTGCCGTGCATCGGCATCTATTCGGGCGCGGCGGCGCCGGGGGAGCACGAGGCCGCGGGCGCCGATGCGGTGGTGCACTCGGTGGCCGAGCTTGCTAAACTTTTCGCTATCTAATGACGTAATGTGAGGGGCGGGCACGCTCGCCGCTCATTGCTAAGGAGGTCGTCCATGAATCAGGTGGAGCAGAGCGTTGCCGAGTATGTCGACGAGGTCTGGGAGGATGTCGTCGCCGATATCGAGCAGCTGGTGAGTTATCCGTCCGTGGCAGTTTCTGCTGATGCGGAGCCCGGCGCGCCGTTTGGCCGCCCGGTCCGTGACGCACTCGATTGCGCGCTCGGCATCGCGCAAAAGCTCGGCTACCAGACGAGCGACGACGAGGGCTTTGTGGGCATCGCCGATATTCCGGGCCGCGGCGATAAGCAGCTCGCGACCATCTGCCATGTGGACGTGGTACCCGCTGGCCCCGGTTGGAACACCGACCCGTTTGCGATGGAGCGCCGCGAGGGCTGGCTGCTCGGCCGTGGCGTGATCGACGACAAGGGTCCGGCGGTGTTGTCGCTCTATGCCGGCGCCTACCTGCTCAAGCACGGCATTGTGCCGCGCTATACCTTCCGTGCGCTGCTGGGCTGCGATGAGGAAGTGGGCATGTCCGACGTTCACCATTATCTGGAGAACCACGCAGACCCCGACTTTCTATTTACGCCCGATGCCGAGTTCCCGGTCTGTAATGCCGAGAAGGGCCAGTTTGGGGCGACGTTTGTGAGCCCCAAGATCGACGGCGGGGGCATTGTGTCCTGGAGCGGTGCCGAGGCGAGCAACGCCATTCCGTCGCAGTCTATCTGCGAGCTTGCGATTGCCGCCGATGAACTGCCGGCGCCCATTGAGAACGCCGACCGCCTGGAGATCACGGCGCTCGAGAACGGCCATGCCCAGATTTTCGCGCACGGTATCGGTGGCCATGCTTCGATGCCCGAGGGGACGATCAACGCCGTCGGCCTGATCGTGACGTACCTGCGCGAGGCCGAGGACGCGTTTGGTGCACGCGATGAGCGCCTGCTGACGCCTGCCGAGCACGAGTTCGTCAAGTTCCTGGCCTTTGTGCATGCGGATGCCTATGGCCGCGGCCTGGGTATCGATGCGACGAGTCCGGCGTTTGGCCCGCTTACCTGCAACGCTGGCGTCATTCGCGTGGCGGATGGCCATATTGAGCAGGTCATCGACGTGCGCTTCCCCGACAGCACGAGTGCCGATACCATCCGCGAGCAGCTCGACCCGCTCGTGGGCCGTTTTGGCGTGACGTGCCAGCTGGGTCGCGCTAAGGTGCCGTTCTCGGTGTCTGCCGACGATCCGGCCGTGAAGGCGCTTATTGATACCTATAACGAGTTTACGGGCAAGCATGCTGAACCCTTTGCCATGGGCGGCGGCACGTACGCGCGCAACTTTGCCCACGCCGTCTCGTTTGGCCCCGAGGAGACCGGCCTGGAGCTGCCCTCGTGGGGCGGCCAGATGCACGGCCCCAACGAGTGCGCCAACGAGGAACAGCTCAAGCAGGCGCTCAAGATTTACATCGTGGCCATCCTGCGCCTCAACGAACTCGAACTATAGTTACGCGGTTTTACCAAACCGCGTAACCACTTGACGCTGCAAGCCCGCCAGGGCGGCAATCTGACGTTCAGCTTCGGCGGCATGACCAGAAGGTCAATGCCGCCTCGCTTCAAGGCACCTTGCTCGCTCTGGCGGGCTTTCGCTCATATGATCCAATCCGCTGTCAAGAGCCACAATGGCCCCGCCGACCGCTTGCAATCGGTCGGCGGGGCCTGCCGTTGAACCCGTCCCGGTCCGCCCCCGGCATGTCGTCGACGCCTTCGGCTCAGTCTCATATCCGCGGATACCGCTCCGGCGGCCCGCAATCCTCTCCTTCGGCGGGGCTCCCCAAGTCTGACTACGCGCATGCGGCCGCTGCCGCGCGCCCAGCGAAAGCGGGGGTATCCCCGAAGGCTGCCCGGCTCGCCGGGACGGGGGCTATGTCTATTCGGTTGCCTCCCGGCACATCGCGCCGAGGGCCCACAGCCACCTCACGAGCTCGGCGGCGGTGGCGGCGTTCGCCTTCGCCTGGGGCATGCCCCTGGCGAGCATCTCCTCGCGGCGCCGGAGCAGGCGCTCGGAACCCTTCCTCCCGTGCATCCTCACCTCGAGCGGGACGCCGCTGCCCTTGGGCATCAGCTTCGGTTGGTGGCTCGCCTGGACGTAGCTCCAGGACCCCTCGACAGCCAGCCTCCTGACGAGGGCGTCGCCGGCCCCGCTGATCCCGCCGAGGCGCACGGAGTCCGCGCTCGACCTCTGCTTCGGGGCGAGGCCGAAGTAGGACGTCACCTGCCTGCCGGAGCGGAACCTCGAGAAGTCGCCGACCTCGGACGCGAAGGCGGCGGCGAGCGCGAACCCGCACCCCTTGATCGACTGGAGCGCCTCGACCTCCGCCGAGAGGGGGCCCGCCGCGACGGCGGCCCTGTACTCGGCGAGGAGGTCGTCGCGCGTCTCGGCGGCCGCCTCGACCTCGTTCCTCAGCGCCGCAAGCGCCCGGATGCCGCCGTCGTCGGCGGGCCGGACCTTGTCGAGCCACCTGAGGAAGTCGTACGTCCAGTACCTCCGGGGGTTTCCGGCCGGCGTCGTGCCGCCGTAGGCGTAGCCACGGCGGGCCAGGAACGCCAGGAGCCGCTGCTTCGCCGCCGCGAGCCTCGCGGTCGCCGCGTCGTGGGCCCCGGCGAGGTCCCTGAGCCCCTCGATCTCGGGGGACGGCACCCATACCGGGGAGATATCGTGCGACAGTATCGCCTTGGCCATCCTGGCCGCGTCGTTGCGGTCGTTCTTGGACGAGAGGTCTGCCGCCGACCTCGGGACCCTGGAGACGGCCGCGACGACGCAGTCGACGCCGAGCCCGGAGAGCTCCCTCTGCGGGGCGAAGCCGAGGTAGCCGCTCTCGTAGGCGGCGAGCGACGGGCCGGGGAAGCCCGACATCCACTCCGCGACCTCGCCCCAGGGGTTGCCGCGGAACCTCCTCGTCACGGCCTCGCCCGTCTCCGCGTCGAGCGCGCAGACGGTGGTGGACCTGAGGTGTACGTCCATTCCGAAGGCGGTAGAATATCTAGGCACGGGAGCCTCCCAACCTCGTTGCGGCGCGGCTGCGCCTCTGGCACTTCAACAACATTGTCGCAGCCCCGACCCGCGGTCACGAGCGGGGGCTCCTGTCGTTTCCGTGCCCCTGGATTGGGTCATAGTGTCTGACTTATGCTCAACCAGCGGCGCCTTAGACGTTGGGAATGTTCCTTTTCTGCCGGCAGTTGGGGACAGTCCTAGTCGTTGGGGGGCGTTCTTGAATGACCTGTCATTTAAGTGCGTCCCCAATGACTACCCAATGAGTGTGTGGGCGAGCAGATTTTCCGCTCGCCGATTTGTGTCTTGAAAAATGTATATAACGACTATAACGTAGTGTGAAACATATTGGAAACAATACCGAGGAGGCTGCGTTGAAGAAAAGCAATCTGGGCTATGTGCTGGTGCTGATCGCCGCGCTTATGTGGGGCAGCATCGGAATCTTTGTAAACGGCATCTCGGCCATGGGTGTTTCGTCTCAGAGCATGGCGGCCTTTCGCCTGTTGTCGGGTGCCGTCTTAATGGCTCCGGTCTTGGCGTTCATGGGTTGCCAGGGAGGCGATCGTGAGGGAAAAGCATCGGGTCCCCTGGCACTGTTCAAGGCAAGTCCTAAAGAGCTTGTTCCCTGTGCGCTTCTTGGCATTATCGGCCTCGCCACCGCTAACACGCTATACTACGAGTGCATGGGCGAGGTGGGCATGTCCACGGCCTCGGTGCTGCTCTACACCTCGCCGGTGTTTGGCGTCATGCTCGGCCGCGTGCTTTATCGCGAGGATGTGACTCCCAACAAGCTCGTTGCCATCGCTTTTAATATCGGTGGCTGTGTACTTGCAGTGACCAATGGCGACCTTTCCGGTTTCCATTTTTCGGTTTGGGGCGTCACGTCGGGCGTGATCGCGGGCTTTTGTGGCGCGTCGCTCGCGGTGTTTAGCCGGATAGCAACCAAGACGGTCCACCCGCTGGCTGTCACGTTTTGGGGCCTTGTTTTTGGCGGTGCGGTTATGGCGGCTATCGCGGCTCCGTGGCCAGATGTCGCCGCGGCAATGTCGCCACAGCTGCTGCTGCTGTTCTTTGGTTTTGGACTCATCCCCACAGCCGTGGCCTATGTCTTATATATGCAGGGTCTGTCCATGGGACTCGAGACGTCGAAAGTTCCCGTCGTAATGTCATTCGAGACGGTCGTCACCGTACTGGTGGGCATTGGTGTCTACGCCGAGCCCGCCGGCGCGATTAAAGTCCTGGGCATCGTGCTGGTGCTCGCGTCCATCCTGATTATGAACACCGACTTCTCCAAGCTGCGCAACAGTGTGTTTGTCGGTCATGTCATTGAGAGCATGACCTTTAAGCCCAACGCGTGGTGGACCGAAAAATCTCAGGACATGGATTTGTTTAAGGAACGCACCGGCATTGCGCTGGAACCCACCGTACAGGAAAGCCCCTGGTACTTCGTGCGATAGGGGATTGCGCGCAGGGTCTGACCTGGGGTTATCCAGCTAGCGCCGGCCTACCCAGCCAAACGTTTCGGGTACGTTAAACCCGTCAACGGTCGATTTTCACCCGCGAACGGTCTTTATACTAATTAGCAATATAAGCAACGTATAAGACGTTATAATGACCATAACGAAAAGGAGGAGGCAAGATGAATCAGATCATTCTCGCATCTCATGGCGGCCTGGCCGCAGGCGCCAAAGACACGCTCGAGATGGTTCTCGGCGACGTGTCGAACGTCCACGTCGTGTCGCTTGCTCGTGACGACAAGGAGCCCATCACCAATAAGGTGGACGCCATGATCGCCACGTTCAACGCGGACGACACCGTCTATGTGCTGACCGATATGCTCGGCAGCTCGGTCAACAACAACATGGTCGAGCTTTCCAAGAACGGCACGAAGTTCACGGTTGTTAGCGGTTTCAACATCCCGCTGGCGCTCACGCTCGCTATGAGCCCCGTCCCCGTCGAGGGCGCCGAGCTCGCGGCCCTCATCAACGAGGCCCGCAACGGTCTGACCAACCCCAACGCACCGGCCCAGCCCGCCGCGGCTCCCGCCAAGAAGGCCAAGGCGTCCCGTCACAGCTCCGGTCCCGCCAAGATCGTCCTCGCACGTCTTGACTACCGTCTGCTGCACGGCCAGGTCGTCTTTACCTGGACCACCAAGGTTCAGGCCGAGCGCATCATCGTCGTCGACAACGCTGCCGCCAACGATGACATCAAGAAGGGCGCTCTTAAGCTGGCCAAGCCCCAGGGCGTTCGCCTGAACGTCTTCACCGTCGAGCGTGCCCTCGCCAAGATGGACAAGCTCAACACCCTCGGCGAGCGCGTCATGTTCGTCTTTGGCAACACTGCCGAGATGCTGCAGTTCTGCCAGGGCTACAAGCTCGACGCCATCAACCTGGGCGCCACCGCCAACCACGACGGTGCCGATCAGGTCGGCGGCAAGGACAGCTCCGTCTTCCTCGACGCCACCCAGAAGGCCGACGTCAACCAGCTGCTCGACATGGGCATCAGGCTCTATGTCCAGCAGACCCCTACGTATCAGAGCGTCGACATCGACGCCAAGCTGTAATCAACCAGGCTTTTGCCTGACTGAAAGGAGAAGGGTATGAATACGTTCATCAGTGCGGTGCTCGTCGGCCTCGTCGGCGTGTTCTGCATGTGGGACTCCCGCCTGCTCGGCCGTCTTAACTTCGAGCAGCCCCTCGTTGGCGCTACGCTCGTCGGTCTGCTGCTGGGCGATGTGCCCACCGGCCTTGCCGTCGAGCTCGTGTCCATGGGCCTGGTGCAGGTCGGCGCCGCCGTTCCGCCCGATATGGTCCTGGGCGGCATCGTGGCCGCTGCCTTTGCGTGCCTGACCGATGCTTCCGCCGAGACCGCCATGACGATCGCCATCCCGGTCGCCGTCCTGGGTCAGCTCCTCGGCATCGTGTTCCGTTCCATCATCGCCGCCCTCACCCATGTGGCAGATAGCGCGATCGATAACGGAAAGTTCAAGACCGCCTACCGCATGCACATCTGCGCCGGCTCCGGTCTGTACGCCGTCATGTACTTCCTGCCGATCTTCCTCGCTGTCTTTGTTGGCACCGACCTGGTTCAGGCCATCGTCAACATGGTTCCCGAGTGGCTGTCCACTGGTCTTAACGTTTCGACCAAGATCATGACCGCCTACGGCTTGGCCCTGCTGCTCACCATGATGATCAAGAAGGGTATGACTCCGTTCCTGTTCATCGGTTTCCTGCTCGCCGCTTACCTCAACCTGTCCGTCATCGCGGTCGCTCTGATCGGCGTGTGCCTGGCTGTCGTCTTCATGGGCTTCAAGTTCAACGGTTCCCATGCAGCCGCCGGTGTCGATTCCGACTACGATCCGCTCGAAGACGACGAAGACTAAGGAGGAACACACTATGGCAACCGCAACCAAGGACGTGTCCCTGAACAAGAAGGTCAGCCAGTTCTTCTGGCGCTCCTGGGCCATCCAGGCCTCTTGGAACTACGAGCGTCAGATGAACATGGGCTTCCTCTACGGCATGGTTCCCACGCTCGACCGCCTCTATCCGGACGAGTCCGACCCCAAGCAGCTCGCTGCTAAGAAAGAGGCTTACCACCGTCACATGGCGTTCTACAACTGCACCCCGCAGACGAGCGCCTTTATCCTGGGCCTCACCGCCTCCATGGAGGAGGAGTACGCCAAGGATCCCGAGAACTTCGACCCCGATTCGATCAACGCGGTCAAGACCTCCCTCATGGGTCCGCTTTCCGGCATCGGTGACTCCTTCTTCCAGGGCACCATCCGCGTTATCGCCTTTGGCCTGGGCGTTCAGCTGGCTCAGCAGGGCTCCATCATGGGCCCGATCCTGGCCATGCTCATCTCCATCGTCCCCTCTGTGCTGATCACTTGGTTCGCAGCCAAGATGGGCTATCAGGGCGGCCACGAGTACCTGAGCAAGCTTCAGGGCGGCGACCTCATGGAGAAGCTCATGTATGTCTGCGGCATCGTGGGTCTTATGTCCGTGGGCGGCATGATCGCCACGCTGATCGGCGCCACCACCCCGCTGCAGTTCGCTGAGGGCACCGTCGTTATCCAGGACATCCTGGACGGCATGATGCCCCAGATGATCTCCCTTGGCCTCACCGGCCTTATGTACTGGCTCATCAAGAAGAACGTCAACACCGGTTGGCTTCTCGTGATCGCCATCGTGGGCGGCATCGCCCTCTCCGCGGCCGGCATTCTGGCCTAGTCGCGACCAAGCGCCTAACCGCTTTCCCCCGGGGGCCTGCCTGGCATCCCATACCCCAGGCAGGCTTCCATCCCCAAAATGCGACAATGGGACAGTCCCCTTGTCGCATCCTCAACGGACCGGCGACTCGGTCCAAACCACGGTAACCCTGCGAGCGCCCGGCAATGTGGCGCCGCAAAAATCGAAAGGAATGTGTCAGATGTACGAGATCGACCTTAACCTCCCTAAGCAGATCGTCGCTGACGTCCTGTCCAACCACGAGATCCACAGTGTCGCCTTCGTCGGCTGCGGTGCTTCCATGTCCGACCTGTACCCCGCCAAGTACTTCCTGGCCAACAACACGGACAAGCTGAACGTTCAGATCTTCACCGCTAACGAGTTCAACTACGACACGCCTTCCTGGGTCAACGAGCGCACCTTCGTGATCACCTGCTCCCTCGGTGGCTCCACGCCCGAGACCGTCGAGGCCAACAAGACCGCCAAGAAGCACAACTGCCCGGTCGTCTCCCTCACCAACAAGGCTGGCTCCGCTCTGACCGTCGACGCTGACTACGTCATCGTTCACGGCTTCCACGCCAACTTCGCTGCCAAGTGCGAGAAGCCCGGCTATGCCATCGCTCTTGCTCTCGAGATCCTTCAGCAGACCGAGGGCTATGACAAGTACGACGACATGATCACCGGCCTCACCAACGTCTTCGATCTCTGCGAGAACGCTGCTCAGTCCTGCAAGAAGCTCGCCAAGAAGTTCGCTGAGGACTTCAAGGACGACAAGATGATTTACTTCATGGCCTCTGGTGCCTCCGAGAAGATGGCTTACTCTCACGCCGCCTTCCTGTTCACCGAGATGCAGTGGATCGACGCCGCCGCCTACAACACCGGCGAGTACTTCCACGGCCCGTTCGAGGTTTCCACCGAGGGTAAGCCCTACGTCTTCTTCATGTCCGATGGCGCTACCCGTCCGATGGACGCCCGCGCCCTCACCTTCCTTGAGCGCATGGGCGCCAAGGTCGCTCTGATCGACTCCAAGGACTACGGCCTGGCTGACGCCGTGCCCGCGAGCGTCGTCACCTACTTCAACCCGCTGCTGCACCTCGCCGTTATGCGCGAGTACGGCAACCAGATCGCCGAGGCCCGTCAGCATCCGCTGACCATGCGTCGCTACATGTGGAAGCTTTCCTACTAATCACAAGTAAGTAGACCTTACGGGTTGATTGAGAGGGGATGGGGTTTGCGCCCCGTCCCCTTTTTTGCTCTGGGGAGGGCGTGTCTGTCGCGTCGCAAATCCCAGATAAAACCTACCAAAATAAACCTGACCCTTTTTGGCAGGTGGGAGGAGATGCGTATGATCAAGGCAGTGCTGTTTGATATGGACGGCGTGCTGGTCGATACCGAGTGGTTCTACAACCGTCGTCGCGTGGCGTTTATGGAGGAGAAGGGCTTCCACTTTGACGAGATCCCCGATCTTTCGGGGTCTAACGAGCCTGCCATTTGGGAGGCGCTGGTGCCCGACGATGTTGAGCTGCGCGAGCGCCTTCGCGTGGAGTACAAGCAGGTCTACAGCCCGGACCACCCCGTTCCGTATGCCGAGCTGCTCAACGAGCAGACGGAGCCGGTGATGCGCGCACTGCACGAGCGCGGCGTGAAGTGTGCCATCGCGAGCTCGTCCTATCGCGAGCTCATTGACGAGCTGGTGGAGATTGCCGGTATCCCCGACGTGCTGGACTACACCATCAGCGGTCACGAGTGCAGTGCGTTTAAGCCCGACCCCGAGATCTACCTGCGTGCCATGGAGGCGCTGGGGGTGGAGCCTGCCGAGTGCCTGGTTATCGAGGATTCGCCTTTGGGGATCGAGGCTGGCAAACGTTCCGGCGCCCGCGTCCTGGCACTGCGTCCGCACGAGGGCGTCAACCTCGATCAATCGCGAGCCGATGCCGTTATTGATAATCTGACCGATATTTTGGCCGCTTTGTAGTGTCAATCCGCCGCGAGAAGCACGGGTTCAAACGTTTTTTGCGGTGGACTGGCTCAATTTGGTTTCGATTTTGATCCGTTTGGCTTCGATTCGGACTAAGTGAGTAGACTTTTTGGCGCAGGCCGAGCGCAATGCATATCTTCCTTTGTAAAACCGCAGGTCACAGGGGTGGCGGTTTTGGGTGTGCTCTGCAGGTCGCGTAAAGTCTACTCACTTGTAATTTGGGCCTTTGGTCGTGGGGTTGCTGGTCCCGCTTTGGTTGTCGGGAGAGGGTGAATTGAAGCGCCCCCGCACGCTCCATGCTACAATCGCGGACATATCCCACAACTACATCTGCCTTCGAAAGGAGCCTGCGTGGCGAACGCCATCGATCAGCTCACGGACCGAGTGCTCGTGCTCGGCCGCCTCACCATCGTCCGCCGCGCCATTACTGCTGTGGCGGTCACCATTTCCGCCGTTCTCCAGACATTTCTGATCCAGGCGTTCATTCAGCCCGCCGACCTGCTTCCGAGCGGTCTCACCGGCGTCGCGGTCCTGCTCGATCGCGTTACCTCGCTGGGCGGCGTTCACATCGACATCTCGCTCGGCATGCTTGCGCTCAACATTCCCGTGGCGCTCCTATGCTGGAGCGGCATTAGCAAGCGCTTCGTCATCTTCTCGATGATGCAGGTCGTGCTCTCGTCGCTGTTCCTCAACGTCTTTCACTTCGCGCCGTTTTTGGGCGACAAGATCATGCTCATCATTTTTGGCGGCGTGGTCTCGGGTCTGGGCGCTGCCATCGCGCTTAAATCCGGCGCATCCACCGGCGGCACCGACTTTATCGCGCTGTGGGTTTCCAACCACACGGGCAAGACCATCTGGGGCGTCATCTTTGGTTTCAACTGCTTTATCCTGGCGATCTTTGGCTTTATGTTTGGCTGGGACAAGGCGGCGTATTCCATCGTGTTCCAGTTTATTTCGACCAAGACCATCGACAGTTTCTATCGTCGCTACGATCGCGTGACGCTGCAGATCACGACGCGTAAGGCAGACGAGGTCATGACTGCCTACGTAAACCATTTTCAGCACGGCATTAGCTGCGCCGAGGTCGTCGGCGGATACAGCCGCGAAAAGATGTACCTGCTGAACACCGTTGTCTCGACCTACGAGAGCCAGGACATTATCAAGTTGGTGTGCGACGTTGATCCCGGCGCCGTGATCAACGTGTTCCACACGCTCAACTTTGTGGGCGGCTGGTGGGGCGGTCATGTCGACGAGCCCATGCCCACGGCCGTTCCCGATCCCGACAAGCCCGCACGCATGGCCAGCAGGCAGGCGCGCCTCAGCGAACAGGACAGCCTGCAGCAGGACGACGGCAAGTAGGGTATTGGCATTTTGCCGGTCCTGCGCAACCCATCCGAACGAGCCCCCCGAAAGCCCCGTTGCTTTCGAGGGCTCTCGTTTGCCCAGATAAAACCTACCAAAATGAAGCTGTCGCTTTTTGGTAGGGAGGGTGTATCGTTTTATCAATATGAGGTAACATGAAACTAGACGTTATATACGTATGAGAAATTTAGCTATTTTGATAAGAGTGATCAGATATGCCTGCGCCCAAAAATGCACCGCTTTACCAGCAGATTTATGACGAAATCAAGGATGCGATCGAAAAAGGTGTTTATGCACCCAAGGAGCGTATTGCGTCCGAGCTTGAACTAGCCGAGCAGTACGAGGTGAGCCGTATTACGGTGCGCCGCGCTGTCGAGGAGCTGTGCTCCGATGGTTACCTGGTTAAGCAGCAGGGCCGCGGCACCTTTGTCTCCACGCCGCACATCAACCGCCAGTTTCACGCCTCGACGCTGCAGACGTTTACCGCGCTGTGTGCCGGCAACGGCATGAAGGCCGGTGCGCACGTGATCGATCGCCAGATCGTTCCGGCGCGCCAAAACGAGATGGAGTTCTTTGGCCTGCAGAAGGATGCGCTGTTGCTGCATATCAAGCGCGTGCGCACGGCCGACGGCGAGCCCATCTTTGAGGAGAACATCTTTGTGCCGTTTGACGCCTACCGTGAGCTGTTGACGGCCGATCTTGAGGACAAGTCGATTTTTGCCGAGGTCGAGCGTGTTGGCGGAACGCCGATTGTCTCGGTTGGCTACCGTACGGTCGAGGCCGTTCGAGCTAACGCCGAGCAGGCGGCCGAGCTGGGCATTGCTCCGCACGATCCGCTGCTCAACCTGCGTGCCGGCTTTACCGGTCCCGATGACGAGCCGGTTTTGATGGGTAAGCAGTACTACGTGGGATCGCGCTACGTTATGGTCATGTAAGTTACGCGGTTTTACCAAACCGCGTAACGGCTCGACGCTGCAAACGCCCCTAAGCGGCAATCTGACGTTCAATCGTCGGTCGCG
>ERZ827516.661-NODE-661-length-36117-cov-3.685874_pt1 | contig 36117 bp, 15 predicted proteins | sample MGYA00519703_ERZ827516 | MGnify/ENA primary metagenome ERZ827516 (study PRJEB31778, sample SAMEA3449337) | human gut metagenome | biome: human gut; feature: human-associated habitat; material: faeces | place: United Kingdom | collected 2010/2012 ...
TGAAGCACTGCTGTTCCGGTTCCGTTTACACAGAATGTTCCATCTTCATAAATTTCAAAGGCACGTTCCGGTTTTCTCTGCTGAAAGCTCCAGGAAAGGCTCTCGCCTTCCGGCAGAGTATAATCCACAAGAGAAAATGTTCCGGCTATGTTTGCCATTCCAACAGCATCCGGGCTTACTTCCAGTCTTGCATTTTCCAGAACGGTCGGTTCTGTTTCATTTTTTGCCTGAAATGCGACATCGTATGCGTTTTCGCCTGTCTCCGGCCATTCATACTGTCCCGGTGTATAATCCTGATTTTCGCCAAAGTATGGATAACCGTCGCTTCCCTGTCCCCAGGAAGTTCCGTTTTCGCCTTTATTGGCATTTAACTTTTCTGCCAGATCCAGCGTTTTCATGTCCTCTTCGGACATTGCACCGGAACCGCTGCCCAGTGTATCCAGCCAGTAGCAGTTCGCAACGATCGCCGCACCGCTGTTGTTGCTGCTGCTGTTGCAAAGTGCTCCTTTTCCGGTATCTCCCACTGCGATACAGTTTGCGATCACACCGTCGCGGTCATCGGAAGCACTTGCTCCCATATAGGCTCCTGTCTTCCCGATCAATCCTGCCACGTTTGCTCCGCTGATCTCACTTTTACAGTTCAAAATGGAAGCACCATAGGCGGTCGTTCCAAACGGTCCGGTCACATTACTGCTGCTTCCGGTCATCGTTCCTTTTACCGTCAGGTTCTGGATCACAGCACCTGCTGACAGATTTGCAAACAGCGAGCCTGCGTTTTCAAACGTAATGGTATGTCCCTGTCCGTCCAGAACCCCGGCAAACGAAGAATAATTCATATAAAAACTTTTATCTTCATAATCACTGTTTACCGTGATATCCTGTGTCAGGACGAAATATTTGCCTTTTGCATTGTCCATCTTGGAAAAATCTGCCTGGGAAGAGATGGAAATCACATTCTCCGGCAGTGCCACCGGTTTTGTCGTCGGTCTGTTTTTCAGTGCTGCAATCGCATCGGTGATCGCCTTTGCTGCCGCTGTGATCTGCTCCTGTGTCACCCCTTCGCCTGCTTTTAAAGCATTTCCGGCTGCTACTGCATCAGAAAGTGTCTTCCAGCTCTCTTCCGTATAGTTTTCCTCTTCATAGCCTTCTGCCTGTTTCAGTGCATTTTCAAGCGGTGTCCAGCTGATTTCGGCCGCTCCCTTTACCAGAACCGGAAATCCGCCATCTTCGGAGACTGCAAAGATATAGCCGGTATCGACGATACCTGTATTTAACAGAGCAACGGTGTCTGCTGTTTTTAATTCATCAGCAGATTTGGATGCACAGTCGCTGACATCTGCGTTGGAAGCTGCCATGGCAACTGTCTCAATCATAGTTCCGGACTGAAAATAGCTGTTTGAGATCTGCGATCTTGCATCACTTGCTGCATAGGCTGCAATTCCGCCATTCATCATCTTCAGCTCTGCTGCATAGTAACAGTTACGGACAGTTCCGCCTTTTATCGTTCCAGCCAGTCCGCCAACAGTATTCCAGTTGTCATTGATCTTTGCCTGAGAATAAGAATTCTGAATGGTTCCGGTCAGATTGTCTGCAATACTTCCTCTATAGCCGGAAGTAACATCAACAGATCCTGCAACTCCCAGGTTCTGGATCGTACCGGATACGTTTTCCGCCAGTGCTTTCCCGGAAAGGGTGATCACATGTCCCTGTCCGTCCAGAGTTCCGGCAAGATCTGTGATCTGCTGTCCGTCTGCCAGCTTAATATCCGCCGTCAGTGTATAGGTTTCACCTGCCGGAATTTTGGTCGGAAATTCTTCTGCAGTTGTGATTTCATTGCTGCTTTTTGTCGTACTCGCTGCATTTACGGTCAGGCTTGCTGTATTTGCCGGAAGAATGCCGGTAAACAGCAATGCCAGAGCAAGCATCCATGCAAGAATACGCTGTGTGACTGCTTTGTGTTTCATCGCTTTTCTCCTCTTCTTTGCTGATTTTATATTACAGAGAAACAAGCCCCGCTTTTGCGAGGCCTGCCTGTTACTGTTCTATATTGTAACACATTTTGAAGATATTTTTTCCAACCAGAAGGGGGAATTTTGTTATTATTTGCAGTTTTTGTTATTTTTTGATCTTCACTTTTCTGACAGCACTGAATTTTCCGTTTGCTTTGTTTCCTTTTACGGTCTTGTAAGCTCTTACTTTATAATAGTAAGTTTTGCCTTTCTTTACTTTGCTGTCTGTGAATGTTACGGCAGATGCTTTTTTGATCGTTCTGATCTTTTTGTACTTGCCGTTTTTCTTTGTGGCACGATAGATTTCGTATCCGGTTGCTTTGCTGTTCTTCTTCCACTTCAGGAATGCTTTTTTCTTTTTGGAAGATACGGTCAGTTTTGTTACTTTTGCCGGTTTGCTGACAGTCTGTGTTCCTGGACTCTGATTTCCGTTTGTGCCATTGTCTGTGTTGCTGTTATTATTATTGCTGTTATTATTATTGCTGTTATTATTTCCGTTGTTATTGTTGTTATTGTTGTTTCCGCTGTTTGCAGACAGATCGATCACGTTGGAGTATGCAGTAAAGCGATACTGTTTGGAACCGTTCAGGGTTGTATTCACCATTTTCATGATACGGTATACGCCTTTATCCGTTACTTTGAAGCTTCCGGTCAGTGCTTCCGCCTCTCTTGTTACGGTGTTGTCGGATACGGTTGTCCAGCTTCCGTCTGCATTTTTCTTCTGCACTTCTGTGATAACATCCCAGTCATAAGAATCGTTCTTTGCAAGAAGGATTTCTGTGATGGTTTTGCCTTTCCAACCGTTCTGCTCCAGCATTGCCCGGTAATCTTCCGGTGTCTCCAGTTCTCTCTGCTCATCGCTTACGGTCTGATCAAACCAGAATACCAGATCCAGCATGCTCAGATCCTGACTCCAGCTGATCTGGGTGTCACTCTCTTTTTTCAATGTCAGGGAGAGTGCTGTCTTCTGCGGATAAAATTTGTTGATGGAGGTATCACATTTTTTCATTAAAGCCGGATCTACGACGCGGATGTTGTTGAGGGTGATATCCAGTTTCTGCAGTTTGCCATCTCCTCTGCTGTTCTCAAAGGTATCTGCAAATACACTTCCTGAGAGTTTTGTCAGCTGATTGTCATGCAGATCGACTGACAGCAGGTGGCTGTTCTTTGCAAAGGTTCCGTCTTTGATCTCTGCAATATAGTTTTTCATGAAGTTGATTTCCGTAAGATCTGCCATTTTGCCAAAATCCACATCGGCAATGCTGGTCAGTACGTTATTGTATGCGATCAGTTTCTTTAATTTTACTGCATCGCTGATGGCAGATGGCAGTGTCTCAAACATATTTCCGGAAATATTCAAAAAGGTCATGGATGCTCCGGCATCTTTAAACAGACCTTCCGGAAGGCTTTCCAGGAAGTTGCCGGATAATCCAAACTGATCCAGTGCCGCATCGCCGTCAAAAGCTCCCTTTGCGATCGTTTCGATCTGATTGTTGTCCAGCTCCAGATATTTCAGCTCTGTAAGTCCCGCAAAATCGCTTTTGTTGATCTTCTTTAATTTATTTGCACGCATGGATACCCACTGCAGGTTTTTATTGTTTGCAAAGAAGTTTTCCGGAAGTTCTTCGATATAGTTAGAATCTGCATAAAAGCTGGTAAGAGCAGTCATATGATCCAGCAGTCCGTCCGGCAGGCTGGTGATCTGGTTTTCGGAAAGATCCAGGCTGGTTACTTTGTCTGTCAGCCCTTTTAATAAGGAAACGTCTGTCAGTCCGCAGTTGGAAAGATCCACACTCTCGGAGATTGCTGCCAGCTCATCTGCACTGATCTCGCCGTCATCGTTCAGGTCATATCCCTGCTCGATCAGCTTGTTGATCAGTTTCTGCTCACCGTTCACTTCGTCGGTATAGCCTTTCCATCCTTTTGCAAGGGATGTGAAACTGATATTTGCCTTCATATATTTATCATAATTGCCTTTGTCTGCATCGCTTCCGCCCATCATGGTAACAAGTGCTGCCGAAGAATGTACTTCTGACAGATCTGAAATTTCCATGCTGTACTCGTATGCGGTGTAAGCTCCCTGAGCATCGGCTTCTCCGTAGCCTTTCTTCTCGGCAGCCGGATAAGTACCGTCTTTTCCAATAGTAAAATCAAGCATCATTCTGGCACTTCCGGTATTTAGCATGGTCAGTGTCATTTTTCCGTCTTTTACCTGCAGTTTTGCTTTTGCTGCAAAGAAACTGCCCAGCATGGAGTCTTCTTCACTGTCGGTTTTTGTTGTCTTAAAAGTTAAAGTATATACACCGTCTTCGGTCGGATCTTTGATGGTTGGCTGCGGCGGTGTGACAGGTTCGCTGTCCCCGTCTGTCTGACTGATCAGTACGCAGGTATCACCGGATTTTGCAAATACAACCGTTTTATCTTTGTAACCTTTTGCTTTGATCACGATCGCGTTTCTTCCTTCTGTAAATTTGCCGGAACCGATTGTCAGTCCGTGCAGTACAGAAAGGCTGTAAACGCTTTCCGGATCATCATCATTGGTGTATTCTTTGTATTCGGTTCCGTTTACGGTCACTCCGGAAATGGACTGTCCGTAAGCTTTCCAGTTGGCATCATCGGAATAATGATTGATCTCTTCGATGGTCAGTTCGTTGCCATCGTAAGCAACTGCGGTAACAGTCGGTGCAGTCAGCCCTGTGGTAAATTTCTCCATTGCTTTTGTCAGATCTTCCAGTGCAGTATTTAAGGAAGCCTGCGTGGTTGCCACTCTTAATGTATGTTCTGCTGCTGTGATCGCACTCTGGAGATCTTCCCATTCCTCGTCGCTCTTATCGCCTTGTATCAGTGCTTTTGCTTCTTCCAGTTTTTCCGTCAGAGCTGTTTTATCCAGTACTTCCGGTTCCTGACCACCGTTTCCGTCGGACTGGCTTACAAACGTGCACTCATTTTCTGCTTTTGTAAAGAGGATGGTTTTGTCTAGGTAACCGTCAGCTTTGATCACGATCGTATTTTCGCCTTCTTTGAATGCTCCGCTGTAGATCGTCATACCAAGCCAGCCGGCACTGTATACCAGTGTATCATCTTCTTCATTCCAGTCTGCCACATAATCTACACCGTTGACGCTGATGCCCGTAATCGCCTTGCAGTAAGCAGAATCGGAAGTAATCTCAGAAAGCACGATTTTTTCCAGGGTCCCTGTCATCCAGCTGGTTGATCCTTCAAGCTGTGTGATCTCTGTTCCGACTTTTGCTTCTTCTTTGAGCTGTGCCTGCTGTGTATTTGCTGCAGATGCGGCAAATACCGGCAGTCCTGCCTGTGGAACTGCCATGACAGCAGTCATGGAAAGGGCAAGCAGCTGGCATACAAATTTTTTCTTCATATTCTGTTTCCTCCTCGTTTTGGTACATTTTCCTTTGAATCTGTTGCGTCGTGATATCTTACTTTAATGTTTACTTTATTTTTACTTTTTTTGCAGCCGAATCGTTTCCATACACTTTCGCAACAGCTGTTTTTCTGTAAGCTCTGACTTTATAGTAATAAGCGAACCCTTTTTTCAGCTTTTTGTCTGTAAAGCGAACCGTTCCTGCTTTTTTGATCGTCTTGATCTTTTTGTATTTTCCGTTTTTCTTTGTAGAACGGTAAACTTCATAACCGGATGCACCTTTTACCTTTTTCCAGCTGATCACTGCAGTGCGTTTTTTTGCCTTTGCCGTTACTTTTTTCACCTTTGCCGGTTTTTTCACCGCTGTATTTCCCGGATTTGCACTGTTTCCGTTGTTACCGCCGTTTGTATTGCTGTTACTTCCATTATTCGGCTTGTCTGTACCCGGTGTCACATTGTTCTGCTGTGCTGTATTGACCTCGTTTGAAAATACGCTGAAACGATAGAACAGCAGTCCGCTGTTTCCGGAATACAGATCTTTTACGACGCGGTATGTGCCTTTTTCTGCTGTTGCAAAGGCTCCTCCTGCCAGGTCTGCCTTATCATCATCCGTACTCTTCCATACGGTTTCGTAGGTTCCGTCTGCGTTTTTCTTTTCGATGCTGGTAATAATCTCCCAGTCATAGTACTGGTCATTTAAAACATCCACGATATCGCGGTCTTCATAGCCTTTGTCTTTCAGAAATTCTCTGTATTCATCAACAGACTGTGCTTCTTCGACTTTTGCATCGTTCGTTGCATCGAACCAGTACAGCAAATCCAGAATACTCAGTTCCTGTGACCATTTCACGCCGTTTTCGCCGTCTTTTTCGATCTTCAGACTCATCGCACTTTTCTGCGGATAGAATTTGTTAAAGCTCTTGCTTTTCATGATCAGTTTGCGGTCTACGACCTGAATGTTGTTCAGGCGGATATCCAGTTTTCTCAGAACTGCTGTTGCCGGAAGGGTATCCGGTGACATCGTAGTCAGCAGATTGTCATACAAATCCAGCCCTGCCAGCTTTTCATTCTTCGCAAACGTTCCGGACGGGATTTCACGAATCTCATTGTGCATGAAGTTGACTTCCTGAAGCTGTGGAAGTTTTGAAAAATCTACTTTTGCGATGTCTTTCATACCGTTGTCGTATGCATTGAGTTCTTCAAGGGAAGAAAGATCTTCCACGGTCTTTGGCAGGCTCTCAATGTTATTTTCCTGTAAAAACAGCCACCGCAAAGATCCGGCAAGCGGTTTTAACACATCATCCTTCAGATCTTCCAGTCCATTTCCCACAAAGGAGAGTTGCTGAAGTTTTGGCATGCCGGTCAGGGCATTTTGGGAAACCTCCCGGATCTGGTTTCCTTCCAGATCGAGGATCGTCAGAGCATCCAGCCCTTCAAAGGTGTTATCTTTCAGAGAGGAAATCTGATTGCCGGTAAAGGAAATCCAATCCAGGCTGTGGTTGTTTTTAAACAGTCCTGCCGGAATTTCTGTGATCTTGTTGTGCTCGATATAAAAATTTTCCAGACTGGTCAGGTTATCCAGCAGTCCTTCCGGAATCGCTGTGATCTCATTGTTTGAGAGATTTAACGTTATGATCTGAGATGGCAAATAACGCAGAAGTCCGATCTCACTTAAGTTGCACTCACTTAAATCCAGTGTGGTTCCGCCATACCGAGCTACTTCTTCTGCTGTAACGGTTCCGTCATTGTCTTTGTCCATGCCGTAATCGCGAAGTGCTTCGTTGAGTGCTGCTGCCCCGGTCGGTTTGTCTTCTGTTTTGGATGCATCGTATCCGCTCCAGCCTTTTTCCAGTGTCAGGAAAGTGAAGTCCGTCTTGAGGTATTTGTCAAAATTTCCAATGTCACTGTTCTGACCGCCCATCGCTGAGACAAGTGCTGCTCCTTTGTTGACTTCCGATGGCTTTGTGATCTCCATCTTGTACTCATACATGGCGTAGCTTCCGGTTCCGTCCGGCTCACCGAAACCAGTCTTCTCAGTCTGTGTATACGTTCCGTCTGATGCCACTGTGAAATCAAGGAGAAAATCGGAAAGCTTGGTATTTAAAAAGGTTACATACATTTTTCCGTTCTCAACGGTCAGTTTTGCTTTCGGGTCAAAATAGCCTGCCAGCATGGATTCTTCGTCGCTGCCTTCCTGTTTTGCCTCAAAGGTCAGAGTGTATTCTCCGTCCTCGGTCGGATCTACGGATGCGGCTTCTGCCTTCAGTTTTGCAGACTCCTGTGTTTCGACCGCTGTTTTCTGCTGCGGTGTCCGGATCTGCCCTTCGGCTGCTTTTGCCGTTGTCTGATACATTCCGGCTCCAGATACGATCATTGCCGCTGCAAAGATCGCTGCCATTGCCTGATAACCAAATTTCTTTCTCATGCTTTTCTTCCTTTCTCTGCAAAGATTTCTTCCTGTACTTTTCTATTTCACACGGACGCTCTTTTTCGTGCTCCATGCTCCCTTTTTCACTGCGGTGCCGTTCTTTTTCACAGCTCGTACCTGTATATAATATCTTTTACCTGATTTCAGCTTTTTGATGGTAATGCTGCTCTTTTTGCCGTTTACCTTCACCGTCTTTGCATTTTTCATGTTTTTCTTAAGTGCATAACGGATCTCGTAGCTGCCTGCTGCCGCCTGTTTTTTCCAGGTTACTTTGACCTGTGCTTTTTTCGGCTGCACTTTGCGGATCACTGCTTTTTTCACGGATGCCGTGTTCTGCTGATTCTGATCTCCGCTGCCGTTCTGATTCTGATCATCATCCGGCTTTGGCTGCGGTTTCGGATCTTCCTCTACGGTAACGGTGATTGCATCGCTGACCTGTCTTACAAAATTGTCGCTTGCTTTTGCCACTGCGTAGATCTGTGTTGTACCGGTTCCTAAAATGGTGACATAGCCATCTTCTGTCACTTCCAGCACATCGTTTTCATTTGCCAGAAATACCAGTTTGCCGTCGCCCGGTTTTTCGATGCTTGCCGTTACCTTGAAGTTTTTATCGGAGAGGTATTTGTGGTATTCGGTCACCGGAACGTTGATGGTCTGCTGTCCTTTTTCCACACGGATCTTTACCCTCTCTTCGGTCTGATAATACTGGTCGGTTTCGGATGCGGTGATCACGATCTCACAGCTGCCGACTCCCGTTACCTGAACCTGACTGCCGTTTACTTTTGCTACTTTTTCATCGGTACTTGCAAAGCTTAAGGTTCCGTTTCCTCTGGAAAACTCTATATCGATCGTAAATGGCTTATCCAGATCATTCATCGTTTTATTAATCTGAGCCGGTGCTGTGATCGCCTGATATTTTTTTGCTGTGTTCTGATCTTCTGCCGCATAATTTGTGAAATCTACGTATCCATATCCAAACTCGGTATCTTTGCCCGGCTCGCCAAGATCTACGGCATAATCACGGAAAACGGAGTAAACTTCTCTCTGGTTGTAATCCGGATGTTTCAGTTTGACATAGGCTGCTGCCGCTGCCAGATGCGGCGTTGCCATGGAGGTTCCGCTTGCGATCTCGGTTGTCTCGCCCTCGCCGATCCATGCACTGAAAATGTTTCTTCCCGGTGCTGCAAAATCAAGCAGGGTTCCGTTGTTGGAAAAATCAGAGCGAATGTAAGAATTTCCGTCTTTATCCGGCTCCAGAGATCCGACTGCGATCGTCCAGCGGCTGCTTGCCGGATAACTTCTTGCCGTATCGGTATACTCGTTTCCGGATGCCACGCAAACCGTTGTGCCGGCTTTTAAGGCTCTTGCAAAGGCTTCATCCATCAAATCGGTGTCATCGCTTTCAAATCCCGGCAGGATCTCAAATCCAAGACTCATGTTGATAACATCGGCATTATGCTGTACCGCATAGTCAACGCCAAGTGTGATCGTTGTGTAAGAAGCAGAACCAGTCAGGTCAAATACTCGCACGGCCATGATCTTGACCTGCACCGGTGTTGCCTGGGTTACGATGCCGGCAACGTGCGTGCCGTGTCCCTGGTTTGGATCATTGTATGCATCTTTGCCTAAACCGTCTGCTGCCAGATTGACACTGTTTTTGCGATCCAGTCTTGTTGTAAACCACGGATGATCCTCATCGATTCCGCTGTCGATGACTGCGACGGTTGCATCGCCGCTCCAGTCTTTTGCATCCTCTTTCAACTTGTCCATACCCATCATATGGATGCCGTCAAATGCCTGGATTTCCGTCTCTGTTTCGCTCTCGTCTTCTTTTTCGGCTGCATCCTGTATTTCTACCTGCACATCTGCATCGCCGTCTCTTGCTGCCTCTTCCAGTGTGACCGGGATATCCTGAAAAATGTGTACTCCCGGGTAATCTTTTTTCAGTCTGGTCACTGCAAGCTCTGCCTGATCTGCACTGTCATACAGTAAGATCTGATAGCCGCCCACGGTATAGTAATAACTCTTTACAGCTCCATATGTATTTTCCAGTTTCTGTGCACTTTCTACGATCACTCGTTTGCGAATCTCATTTTGCTGATCCTGTGCTGTTACCTCTTTGTTTTTTCTAAGAGATGCATTCTGCCTGTAAAACACTTCTGCCACTTCTTCCGGAGTGTCCAGCAGATTTACGTTCGTTGTTTTCCCATTTGCCTTTGCACTGCACGGCAGCAGAGATACCAGCATACTGAAACAGCACACAAACGCCAGAAATCTTCGTTTCATTTTGTCCTCCTTCATGTCAGCCTCACATCGCACAGCTCTTCCGTTATATTTATTTGTATACTTGTAACTTTTGTACGTTTCAGCTTTCTATTGTTAGTCTAAACTACTTTACGTTTTATATTGGTAACATATTTAAAAACGTCTGTCAAGCACAGAAAAAGGCTCCATGCCTGTGTAGCATGAAGCCTTTTTTGCCTGAAAATTCGGATTTTTCAGTCTTTTATTTTTTTGTGTTAAGAAGGAAATTTTTTCAGGTTTTATTTCCAAAACCTGCTTTTAAAAGGAAGTGATCTCTTCTGCTGCGTACTGAAGGATCATTGCCGCATCCTGTGTATCTGCAGCACCATCGCCGTTTACATCTGCACTCTGTGTTGATACATCATCCAGAGTGATCTTTTCTGCTGCATACTGAAGAAGGCTTGCACTGTCGCTTGTGCCAACGCTTCCGTCACCATCCACGTCACCTTTAAGGCGTGCATCTGCCACTTTCAGTGTCAGAGTCTTCACCATGTTGTCTACGGTGTTCTGTGTTGCGTCTTCGTTTTCATTCACTGCTTTTGCATTGGCAAGGATTGCATCCAGTCCGTCGATCGTGGAAGCTACATAGGCATCTTTATCTGCCAAAACTTCTTCTGCTTTTTCGATCATGGCAGAGAGTGCTGCCTTGTTACCTTTGCGTTCCAGGTTAATGATCGCATCAATCACATCATTGTATGCTTTTTCCAGCTCTGCGGATGTATGCTCGCCGTCTGTAAGCACATCTTCTGCTTTTGCTACGGCATCTTCTAATTTCTTCTGGCTTGCTGATGTAAAGTTACTGCTCTCGATCATCTCTTTCGCTGCATCGATCAGTTCTTTTAAGGACTTCACGCTTGCTTTTTCTGAGAGTTCCTGCAGTGCTTTCACCAGTTCTGTCATGACTGCATCTGCTTCTTCCTGCGTTGCGTCTTCGTTTGTCAGCACTTTTTCTGCTTTTGCTACGGCATCTTTGAGTGTTTTTGCATTATTTTCATAATTTGCTGCCTCTTTGAGGATATCGTTTGCAGAATCAACGAGGATCTGCAAATGTGTCTTCTGTACGCCGTACTCAAGTGCTGTGTATGCCTTCAGCAGAGCATTCTGTACCTCTGTGAGTTCGCTTTCCGTTGCATCTTTATCTGCCTGTACTTCTTTTGCATCAGCAAGTGCATCTTCTACGGCTGCCCAGCTTTCTTTGGTATATTCAGAACTGTTGAGACTCTCGATCAGGGCGATCATGCGTGACAGTCCCTGTTTTACCATGTCAATGCTGTTTGTCTGTTTCTCAACATCAACGGTCTTTTCCATGAGCAATTTGTCAGAAGAAGATCCGACATAAATCTTTCTCTCGCCGGTTGCCAGTGTCCATTTATCTTTTGTGCCGTCTGCGTTTACATTCAGTTCTTCCTGATTGCTGTTCCAGTAGGACAGGGAACGTCCGCTTACATGAACCGTTACTTCTCTTGTCTCGCCCGGCTGGATATCTTTGACTTTCTCATAACCTGCCAGTGCATATTTTGATGTCTGAATACCTTCCGGTACCTGTGCTTCACCAAGGTATACCTGAGCGACTTCACTTCCGGCTACATCACCGGTGTTGGTTACAGTAAAGGTTACATCATAGCCGGCAACTTCACCGTCGGTTGCATTTTCTGCAACGCTCATATCGCTATATTCGAACGTGGTGTAGGAAAGTCCATATCCGAAATCAAACTGTGGCTCAATGCTATTTTCATCAAACCATTTATATCCGGTATTGATTCCCTCATCAAAATAGGTTGTATTGGCTTTTCCGCCTCCGAAGCCCGGGAATCCACCTCCTGGGAATCCGCCTCCTGGGAATCCACCTCCCGGGAATCCGCCTCCGGCTTCCTGAGTTGCAACATCGCTCTGTTTTTCAGTATCTTCTGTTTCATCTTCTTTTTCAAAACGATTCCATGCTTCATCCGAGATGGTGATCAGGGTATCGGTGTCTTTCTTTGGAATGGTGTAAGCCAGTTTTCCGCTCGGGTTCACTTCACCTGTCAGCAGTTTTGCTGTTGCAACACCGCCTCGCTGTCCCGGATAGTACATTTCAAGGATTGCATCCACGTCATCAATCCAGTCTTCCATAACAACAGCGGAGTCATTGTTCAGAACAACGGCTACTTTGTTGCCTTTTTCATGAGCTGCTTTCGCTACATTCTGGATCATGGTCTGCTGATAAGCATCCAGTTTCAGTGTGGTTGCTTCTCTTGTGCTCTTCGGATCACTTACCTGTGCATACGCAAAGACCACTACCGTGTCATTATTTTCTGCCGCTTTGATCGCATTGTCAATGTTCGCCTGCTTCTGAGACGGTGTTACCCATGCCAGTCCGACCTGCATATCTTTGCCGTTTACTGCTCCTGCATTTTCGGAAGCAATACCAATCATATATCTCTTTCCGGCTTCCAGTTTAACGCTTGCAGTTGAAAGGTTTTCTCCCGTTTCAGATGGAATAATGCCTCCATAGTACTGGGTACCCTGATTTGTACTTGCACCGGAACCGCTGCCGATCGCTTTTTCCGTCGGATTTCCATCTTCATCCAGTTCATAAATGGACATGGCTGCTTTTGCACCGATGCTCTGCAGGATAATGCTGTATTCACCGTCTTCCGGAGCTTCCAAATAGGTCGTCCAGGTATAGGCCGGGTTCTGTGTATAATCAAAAGCATTTCCGCCTTCTGCATTGCGATAGGTTTTGCTGTTTGTATTAAAATCAATCTTTTCGTCAACCTGGCAGAATTCTCCGATTTCGTGTCCTTCCATCTTGGTCTCCGGAACGCTGTTGCTTACAAACTGTCCCTGATAATTTCCACCAGTCTCTGCTGATTTTCCGGTACCGTAGGTACGGACTGCACCATGCTCGCTTCCGGCTGCTGTTGTATACAGATTTTCGGTCGGGATGATCGTTCCGATCTTGTCGTTGTAAACCTGTCCTTCTACTTTATCGGTTCCAAGGATATCGGTCAGTGCTTCGTACGGGCTTGTCATCGCACGAATAGAACCGTAAGAACGTTCACCACCGATACCAGAGATCAGGGTCATACCGTTCACGCCGACAACTGCCACGCTCTTGTCACCTGTTGTATCAAGTGGCAGCGTCTTGTTTTCATTTTTCAGAAGTACGCCGCCTTCTTCTGCAACTTTCTCAACGGCTTCATTGCTTGCATCATACAGATCTGCCAGTGCCTGGTTATCGGTACCCGGCTTGATCAGCTCCGTTCTGCCTGCTTCTTCTTTTGCATAACCGTCTTCATCAACCTGTACCAGCGTCAGATATCCGCCTTTGGCATAAGCAGTCAGTACACGTTTTACGCTCTTGTCAACCAGTGCATCTGCCTCTTCCTGTGTCATCTCACCGGCATCCACTTTCGCCTGTGTTTTTGCCTGGCTGTTGTTTCTTAAGGACGGCATTTCAACGTCCGTTCCTTTATCCAGTGTATACTCGTGGTTTCCACCCCAGTCTGTGATGGTAAACCCATCAAATCCCCACATATTATGCAGGATATTTTCCTGAAGTTCCGTACTTGCAGAAGCCCATGTGCCGGACAGTTTATTATAAGATGACATCACACCGATCGAATCATTTGTTTTGATTGCTGATTCAAATCCTGCCAGATAGGTTTCATGCAGTGCCTGCTCGGAAACTTCTACGTTTGTGTTTGTTCCCGGTGATGCATTCTGTGCAAAAGCTCCATAATGTTTCAGGACTGCGATACCGCCATTCTTGGTCATGCCGTTTACCAGATCATCTGCCATGCTGGATAACAGGTATGGATCTTCGCCCATCTGGTCTTTCGTTCTCTGGAACTGCGGCTGTCTCTGAATATCAAGCTGTGCACTCAACATCATACATCCGCCGATTGCCAGGTTTTCATTTCCGACAGCTTCTCCGTACATCTCTGCCATGGACTCATCCCAGGTCGCTGCAAGCATCTGCTCCTGCGGCGGGTTTGTGGTATCCTGCGGATAGAGAAGACCGGCAGGTCCGTCGTACATCTTGATCATTGGCACGCCTAGTCTTGGCACACCTTTCAGATATCCGGCATTTCCTTCCGTATCACCGGTTCCGTTTCCGCCGAGGAAGGTGTATTTTTCTTCCGTTGTCATCGTTTTCAGAAGAGCATTCACTTTCTTATTGATGGTTTCCTGATCTTTGATCGGCTGAACCAGGTCTTTTGCATAGACATCCGGGAAATGGATCTCGTCACTTTGTTCTGCCGCATACACCGGCATTGCGATTCCGCTTACATTAAAACTTGCTGCTGCCATCATGACTGCCATTGCCATAGCCGTCACCTGGCGTTTTCTGTTTCGTTTCATATTATTCCTCCTTGCTTTTCCTTTTTTGTGCCTCTTGTAATTTTTACCCTATCACACTCTTTTTTCAGTTTCAATCTGTGTGTCGTGTATAGCAAATATAGGCGTGAATGGCAAAGCAATGTCGTAAATGTCAAATTTTCATTCAGTCTTCCTATGAAATTTGACATTCTATCCATAATCCACTATAATGAAAATTACCAGGCGGAACAGAAGCATGATTTCTGTTCCGTATATATGTAAAGCAGACATTCACCCACCGCTTAGTGCTCTGCACACTTGAAGCGGTGGAATGTTTCTCTGCGTTCAAATTAGATTACAGGAAGTGATAAAATGAAGATTGCGATTTGTGATGATGAATACATTACTGCTGAATATTATTATGAACAGATAGAGCGGATTTTTAAGGAATATTCGACGGAATGTGAGATTGAGCTTTTTACGGACAGCGGAAAACTCCTCTCTTCTTTATATGAAGGGAAACGCTGGGATATCTGTTTTCTTGATATCGATATGCCGCTGATTGATGGACTGAGTCTCGGACAGAAACTGCGTGAGCTGGATATGGACTGTTATCTGATCTATGTTTCCATCCACCGCGAATGTGTTTATGAATCCTTCAAGGCAAGACCATTCCGTTTTATCCCAAAGGACGAGTTTCAGTCAGAGATTTCCGGCTGTATCGCAGATATCCTTGCGGACTGCCATGCAGAGTCCGAACAGGATTATGTGACATTTGAGAACCGTACTTCGATGTACCGTTTCCGGATTGATGATATTATTTACGTGCAGAGTATCGATAAATATGTGACGCTTTTTCTTAGCGGGGATCAGCAAAGTGAAGCAATCCGTTTTAAAATGTCTGACATGGAGAAGCAGCTTCATCCTTACGGTTTTATCCGTATCCACAAAAGCTACCTGGTCAATTACCGTTATATTAAAAACATTCAGACAACCTGTGTCGTTCTGGACAGCAAAAAGCAACTCCCGGTCAGCCGCTATCGTCTGGATGACATCAAAGTAGAATTTCGGAGGCTGACGTTATGATGCCTGAATTTTCCCTTGGAACGATCATCAAGATCTTCTCTCTTTTACTTGAAGTTTTTTTAGGGCAGCTGATGCTCTGTAAAATCCTCACACCAAAGACATTTCGTCTGAGGATTCCCTGCATAACCGGCATTTTTTGCGTCCATGCGATTTTTCTTCTGATTGAAGAATATTATCTGCCAAAGTTGTATGGCGATGTCTTCTGGCTCTATATACTTTTACATGCCATTTTTTTAATATTATTTGCTTTTGTGATATGCGAGGGAAGGGCCAGCTTTAAATTCTTTCTGCCTTTGATCTATATTTCAATTCTGCTCTTATGCCGCTTTCCGTTCAGCATCCTGTTGAATCTGCTTTCCCATATTCTGCCGGACAGTATTATATTTACGCTTCATTCTTATAATAAATCTCTTCTGCCAAGCATTCTGCTTGTTTTGTGCGGATGCTTTTTTATCCGTTTCCGACCGAATACAAAACAAAATTATCCGTTTTCCTATTATATGGTCATGATCCTGACTCCGATTTTAAATTCCTGCACCGTCATGATGCTGAAAAATTATTTTGATGCTGTCAGCGGCGTGATCAATTACATCGGAACCTTCTCTCTGGTGAGCGAGTTGCTTCTATATTATATGGTATGGCAGATGACCAGCGAATACAGCAGCCGCATCCAGCTTCAGCTGATCAACCAGCAGAATGATTATCAAAAGCAGCATATGAAAGATCTGAATACGATTGTGACAGAATACCACCACCTGCGGCATGACACGAAAAATCATTTTGCCTGCATGGATCGTCTGCTCAGCCAGAACAAATACGATGCCCTGAAAGAATATTTTTACAATCTTTCCAAAGAGATTTATGCACTCGACAATCAGATTGAGACCGGAAATGAGATTGTCAACCAGGTGATCAACCTTAAATACGCCACGGCTCATAAGTATCAGATCCCGATGGATATTCAGATCGTACTGCCTCCACATCTGTCGATCCCCGATCACCATCTCTGTTCTCTTGTTGCGAATCTTCTGGACAATGCGATCGAAGCATCCAAAAAAATTGAAGATCCGAAAATTGTGATTGAAATGAAAATGGTCAAGGATTATCTCTCCCTGACCATTCGAAACAAAATGGATCCTTCCATGCAAGACAAGGCACTTACCATCCGCACGACCAAGGCGGATAAAAAGCAGCATGGGCTTGGCCGTCAGATCATCTATGATATCGTCCGCCGTTACAACGGGATCTCCACCAGAGAAATCAAAGACGGATGGTATATCGCCAGTGTGATGCTGGAACTTGGGGCAGAATGATCTGCCCCACTTTTTGCGTTCGTTTTCTTTAAACGAGGTTCGTATATCCCATCAGGGATTCATCTACCGCTTTTGCCGCTTCCCTTCCTTCGTGGATCGCCCAGACAACCAGAGACTGTCCCCGGTGCATATCACCTGCCGTAAAGACATTCTTTACGGAAGTCTGATATTTCTCTGCTTCCGTTGCCACGTTCGTACGCGGTGTCAGATCTACTTTAAAGGCATCGGTCACATATTTCTGTGAGCCAAGAAAACCGGCTGCGATCAGTACGACATCCACTTCAACCGTCCATTCGCTCCCTTCCACCGGAACCATCATCATGCGACCTGTTTTCTCATCTTTTTTGCTCTGTAATTTGACCAGCACTGCTTTTTTCAGTCTGCCTTTGTCATCGGCAATGAATTCTTTTACGGTGGTCTGATAGATACGCGGATCGTGTCCGAATACAGCAATCGCTTCCTGCTGACCATAATCTGTCTTGCAGACTCTCGGCCACTCCGGCCATGGATTGTTTGCCGCTCTCTGGTCCGGGGCTTTCGGCATCATCTCCAGCTGTACCACAGAAGATGCACCCAGGCGGATGGCTGTTCCGACACAGTCGTTTCCGGTATCACCGCCTCCGATGACCATCACTTTCTTATTCTTGCAGGCAACAAATTTCTGATCCGCCAGATCAGAATCCAGCAGGCTCTTTGTCACACCTTTCAGGAAATCAACGGCAAAATAAATGCCTTCTGCCTCTCGTCCCGGCACTTTGATATCTCTTGGGTTTGATGCTCCGCAGCAGAGTACCACACGGTCGAAATCTTTCAGAAGTTTGGCTGCTTTGACATCCACACCGACATTGACATTGGTTTTAAAGATCACGCCTTCTTCTTCCATCAGACGGACACGGCGGTCGATCACGGATTTCTCCAGTTTCATGTTCGGGATTCCGTAGCGGAGCAGGCCGCCGATGCGGTCATTTCGCTCAAATACGGTCACCTCATGACCACGGCGGTTCAGCTGCATGGCAACGGCAAGTCCGGACGGACCGCTTCCGATCACGGCTACTTTTTTTCCGGTACGCACTTTCGGCGGCTGTGCCTTGACAAGTCCTGTCTCGTAGGCACGCTCAATAATCGCACGCTCGTTCTCTTTTGTGGAGACCGGGTCTCCGTTTAAGTTGCAGGTGCAGGCTGCTTCACAGAGTGCCGGGCACACTCTGGAAGTAAATTCCGGAAAACAATGTGTTTTCATCAGACGGTTGTAAGCCTGTTCCCAGTTTCCGGTATAGACAAGATCATTCCATTCCGGGCAGAGGTTGTTCAGCGGACAGCCGGATGCCATGCCGTTTATCATTTTTCCGTACTGGCAGAACGGCACTCCGCATGCCATACAGCGTGCTCCCTGAAGCTGCTGTTTTTCCAGCGGCAGAGGGATATGAAATTCGTTAAAATTTTTAATACGTTCAAGCGGTGCGATCTCTTCACTCACTCTTCTTTCGTACTCTAAAAATCCGGTTGGTTTTCCCATTTCTTTTCCCTCCTATCTCGCTTTATTTGCATAAAATGCTTCAATCTGTGCCTGCTCACTGCTCAGACCTTTTTCTTCCATCTGCACGATTGCCATCATCATACGGTTATAATCATGCGGGATGATCTTCTTGAATTTCGGCAAGTATTCTTCAAAATGATTCAGGATTTCTTTTCCTTTTGCAGAATTGGTGTATGCCGTATGCTCTGCGATCATATCTTTTAATTCCTGCACATCGTATTTATTGCCAAGTTTTTCAACGGAAACCATCTGCTTGTTGACTTTTGTATACAGATTGTTGTTTTCATCCAGAACATAGGCAACACCTCCGCTCATACCGGCTGCAAAGTTCTTTCCGACTTTTCCGATGACAACAACACGACCACCCGTCATATATTCACATCCGTGATCTCCGACGCCTTCTACTACAGCTTTTGCACCGGAATTTCGCACGCAGAAACGTTCTCCGGCAACACCGTTGATGTAGGCTTCTCCGCTTGTTGCACCGTACAGTGCCACGTTTCCGATAATGATGTTTTCATCTTCTTTGAATTTTACACCGGTTGGCGGATATACGATCAGCTTTCCGCCGGATAAACCTTTTCCGAAATAGTCATTGCTGTCGCCGACCAGCTCCAGTGTCAGTCCTTTCGGGATAAAAGCTCCAAAACTCTGTCCGCCTGCACCTTTACATTTTACAATGTAGGTATCAGCATCCAGTGTATCACCGTAACGTTTTGTGATCTCAGCACCAAACTGTGTGCCGAAAGCACGGTTGATGTTGGTGACATCGACTTCGATACTCCGTTTCTGTTTTTTCTCCAGAGAAGCTTTCAGTTTCTTCATTAAAATGGTCTGATCCACCGTCTCTTCCAGTTTGAAATCATATACCTGAGAAGGATCGAATGTCACTTTCATCTCTTTGCCTGCATACGGGTTATCCAGAATGCGGCTTAAATCCACTTTCGCTGCATTTACATTTGCAGCATGTTCTTTTTTCTTCAGCAGTTCGCTGTGTCCAACCATCTCGTCTACGGTGCAGAATCCAAGTTTTGCCATGTATTCACGCAGTTCCTGTGCAATGAACCGCATGAAGTTTTCCACGTATTCTGGTTTGCCGCGGAAACGTTTTCTCAGCTCCGGATTCTGTGTTGCCACGCCGACCGGACAGGTGTCCAGGTTGCAGACACGCATCATCACACATCCCATTGTAATCAGCGGTGCGGTTGCGAAACCGAATTCTTCTGCTCCAAGCAGTGCGGCGATCGCTACGTCACGTCCGCTCATCAGTTTTCCGTCTGTCTCAATGCGGACTTTGTTTCGAAGTCCGTTCATGATCAGCGTCTGATGGGTTTCTGCAAGTCCGAGCTCCCACGGAAGTCCGGCATTGTGGATGGAACTTCTTGGTGCAGCTCCGGTACCTCCGTCATAACCGGAGATCAGCACGACCTGTGCTCCTGCTTTTGCAACACCGGCTGCAACCGTTCCGACACCTGCTTCCGATACCAGTTTTACGGAAATTCTGGCATTGGTATTTGCACATTTCAAGTCGTAAATCAACTGTGCCAAATCCTCAATCGAGTAAATATCATGATGAGGCGGCGGGGAAATAAGGGATACACCCGGTGTTGAAAGTCTTGTTTTTGCAATCCAAGGATAAACTTTTCCACCCGGCAGATGTCCGCCTTCACCCGGTTTTGCTCCCTGTGCCATCTTGATCTGGATCTCCTGTGCACTGACCAGATATTTGGAGGTAACTCCAAAACGTCCGGATGCTACCTGTTTGATTGCAGAACAACGGTTCCTGTTCGGATCGGTAACGATCATACGCTCCAGATCTTCGCCTCCTTCACCGCTGTTTGACTTACCATGCAGACGGTTCATGGCGATCGCCAGTGTTTCATGTGCTTCCTGAGAAATGGAACCGTAGGACATCGCTCCGGTCTTAAATCGTTTTACAATGGATTCGACACTCTCTACTTTCTCGATCGGCACACCTTTTTCCGGATAATCAAAATCCATCAGGCTTCGCAGATAACCGGTCTCTTCTTTGTCTACCAGATTCGTATACTGTTTGAACAGGTTGTAATCGCCTCTCCAGGTCGACTGCTGCAGCAGATGAATGGTCTGCGGATTGTAACGGTGATGTTCTCCGGCACTTCTCATTTTGTGCCGTCCGATGCTGTACAGTGTTTCATCTACATCCAGTCCCAGCGGATCAAATGCTCCGGAATGCAGTTTGTCCGTTTCTTCTGCAATATCTTTCATTGTGATACCACCAACACGGCTGACCGTATTTGTGAAATATTTATCGATCACTTCTTTATCAATGCCGATTGCCTCAAAAATCTGAGATCCCTGATAAGACTGGATTGTGGAAATACCCATTTTGGAAGCAATCTTTACGATTCCGCTAAGGACAGCCTGATTGTAATCTTCCACAGCTGCATAATAATCCTTATCCAGCATCTTGCTGTCGATCAGCTGATGGATCGTATCCAGTGCCAGATATGGGTTGATCGCACTTGCACCATAACCAAGCAGTGTAGCAAAATGATGTACTTCTCTTGGTTCGCCGGATTCCAGAACGATTGCAAGTGAAGTTCTCTTTTTCGTCTTTACAAGGTGCTGATGCACAGCGGATACTGCCAGCAGTGAAGGGATCGGCACACGGTTTTCATCAACGCCTCTGTCTGTCAGGATCAGGATGTTTGCTCCGTCTCTGTGTGCTCTGTCTACTTCGACAAACAGATAGTCAATGGCTTTTTCCAGGCTTGTGTTCTTATAATACGTGATCGGAATTTCCGCTACTTTAAAGCCTTCGACATCCAGATTTTTAATCTTCAGCATGTCGGTATTTGTCAGGATCGGATTGTTGATCTTCAGTACCTGACAGTTCTTTGCCTCTTCCTGAAGCAGATTTCCGTCCTCACCGATGTAAATGGTCGTGGATGTTACCACTTCTTCACGGATTGCATCGATCGGCGGGTTCGTCACCTGTGCAAACAGCTGTTTGAAATAATTAAACAGCGGCACATGACATTCCGATAAAACGGCCAGCGGTGTGTCAATACCCATGGAAGCGATGCCTTCTGCACCGTTCTTTGCCATATTTAAAATAGAAGTACGGTACTCTTCGTAAGTATAGCCAAAGGCTTTCTGGAGTTTTGCACGCTCCTCATCGCTGTACTCTTCCACGCGTTTATTCGGAATCTTCAGATCAGAAAGATTTACCAGGTAACGATCCAGCCACTCACCATACGGCTGCTTTTTTGCATAACTTTCTTTCAGTTCATCGTCATCGATCACTCTTCCTTTTACCGTATCCACCAGAAGCATTTTGCCCGGATGCAGTCTTTCTTTGAGCACGATCCTGGTCGGATCGATATCCAGCACACCGACCTCAGAAGAGAGGATCAGATAACCGTCATCGGTGATATAGTATCTGGAAGGACGCAGACCGTTACGGTCAAGCACGGCTCCTACCACATCTCCGTCGCTGAACAGGATCGATGCCGGTCCGTCCCACGGCTCCATCATCGTTGCATGATACTGATAAAAATCTTTTTTGCTCTGGCTCATGGTCTTGTTGTTTGCCCATGGTTCCGGGATCGTGATCATCACGGCCAGCGGCAGATCCATACCACTCATCACCATAAATTCCAGTGTGTTGTCGAGCATTGCCGAGTCAGAACCGGAAGTATTGACAACCGGCAGAACTTTGTGCAGCTCTCCTTTGAAATGCTCGGAGAACATCGTCTCTTCGCGTGCAAGCATCTTGTCGGCATTTCCACGGATCGTGTTGATCTCACCGTTGTGTACGATAAAGCGGTTCGGATGTGCTCTCTCCCAGCTTGGATTTGTGTTGGTACTGAAACGAGAGTGTACGATCGCGATCGCAGATTCATAATCTGCATCCTGCAGATCACGGAAGAAGGTACGGAGCTGTCCTACCAGGAACATACCTTTGTATACGATCGTTCTGCTTGAAAGAGAAACCACATAGGAATTGTCATTGCTCTGTTCAAACACACGTCTTACCACATAAAGTCTGCGGTCAAAATCAATACCTTTTGCCAGGTGTTTTGGTTTTGCTACAAATCCCTGCATGATACACGGCATACATTCCAGTGCTTTGTGTCCGAGAACTTCCGGAACAACCGGAACTTCCCTCCATCCCAAAAATTTAAGACCTTCTTTTTCCACAATGATCTCAAACATTTTCTTTGCCTGGTTCTTTTTCAGTTCATCCTGAGGGAAGAAGAACATACCGATTCCGTATTCCCTCTCAGAACCTAAAAAGATGCCGAGGGACTCACAGGTTTTGGAGAAGAACTTGTGTGAAATCTGAAGCATGATTCCTACACCATCACCTGTTTTTCCTTCGGCATCTTTGCCAGCTCTATGTTCTAGATTTTCTACTATCTTTAATGCATTTTCGACGGTTCCGTGGGATTTGACACCCTTAATGTTTACGACTGCTCCTATACCGCAGTTATCGTGTTCAAATTCCGGCTGATACAGCCCAGGAGTCTGAACGGCTTCGTTCAATTTTGCTGTACTCATACGTCTTTCCTTTCTTAAGTTGTAATATTCTGTTCAGATAAGCGGACTGACCAGATTGCCATGTCCTGCTGCATGCTGCCAACTTCTGTGTTCGCTAATGCAACTTTTTCTCAAATCTTGTCATTGACTATACACCCATTTTTTTCATTTGTAAAGACGTATTTTTTGTTAAATTGTCAGACTATTTGTGAATTCACTTTTAAAACTGTATTTTTTTTGATTTTTTATTTATTATTTTTCTTTTGTTTCTATATTTTACCAGTTGTGTCTATTTTGTTTCTTATGCAAATTTTAAAAATATATGCAACATTCTTCTGTGCACCTCTGTAATCTGACAAAGACTCCTGTCAGATAGAGATTGCATCCCGCCACTGATGCAAATTTGCTGTTCTCCGTCTGTAAAGTTAAGGATCACCCACTGCTTATTGCTTTTCGCAATTGAAGCAGGGGACTTACTTGATTTGGTTAAATTGCAGCCAGTAAAACAGCCATCAGGTTAGAGACCGCATGAAACAGGACTGGCACTCTCAGATCTTCAAATCGATGGTAAAGCAGATTCAGGATGATCCCCATCGGAAAAGCAAACAGGATCTGCAGCAGATTGCCATGATAAACCGCAAAGATCGCCGCTCCCAAAAGGACTGCCTTCTTTACGGAAACATAGCGTTCCAACTTACGGTAAACAAGTCCACGGAAAATCAGCTCTTCTGTGACCGGCACTGCGATACCCATTCCAAGGATCTGGAACAGCATCCGGCTTGAGAGCAGGGCATCCTGTGATTCACTGGTAATCCCATAATCCAATACCAGAAACGACATCAGTGCCGAAAACAGGATATTCAGCCCGGCCGCCGCCACGATCACGATGATCCACTGGATCCAGGTTATCTTTCTTTTTTCTTTTCTCCACAAGTTCTGATCTTTCCGGTAGAGCCAGAAGAACAACGGCATTGTGATGACGGCCGCCAGCATGGTCTGAAAAGCCGCATCTCCAATGCCGAGTATTCCGGTAAGCTGCAATGCCAGAAAATGTACCAGTATCGGAAAAACAAGATCTATGATTTTATATTCCAAAGTCCATCACCTCTTAAGTTTTGAACCATCATAGCATATTTTTCCGTTCAGAACAATCTCTTTCTTACTGTTCCGTTTTTTCAGATGCATACTGCAAAATCCATACTGCATCCTGGGTATCTGCCGCTTTATCTCCGTTCACATCCGCACTTTCTGCAGATATTTCATCCAGTACCGTCATTTCCGCTGCATACTGTAAGAGCAGAACACTGTCGGAAGTGCCAATCTTTCCATTGCCGTCCACATCGCCTTTCAAACGTGCTTCTGCAACTTTCAAAGTCAGACTTTTTACTGCTTCATTTACTTCCTGCTGCACGGCATCTTCCTTCTGATACACTTCTTTTGCATCAGCAAGCAGTTCTTCCAGTCCATCCAGGGTGGAAGCAGTATAGCAATCCGAAGATGCCAGAACTGCTTCTGCTCTTGCAATGACTGCCTGCAATGCTGCTTTGTTTGCTTTTCTCTCTAATCCGATGATCGCCTGCAGCAGTTCTTCGTATGCTTTTGCTATCTCATCTTCTTCTCGCTCTGTGTTGCTTAGAACTGCTTCTGCTTTTTCAATCTGATCCTGCAGATTTTTAAAGCTTCCAGATGTGAATTTCTCATTTGTAAACTTATTTGCCTGTTCGATCAGGCTTTCCAGTGATTTTACATCCGCTTTTTTGGATGATTTTGCAAGCAAAGTAAGAATCCTCTCTGCTGCCTGATCTGCCTCTTCCTGTGTCGCTGCCGTATTGGATAAAAGTGCTTTTCCTTCTTCCACCGCCATCTGCAGTGCATCCATATCTTCATAATTTACTGCTTCGGCAAGAAGCTGCTCTGCCGTCTGCACTGCAACTTCCAGATGTACTTTCTGTACTGCATATTCCAGATTTCCGAACGTCTTCAGCAGTGCATCCAGTGCCTGATCCAGCTCTTTCTGTGAAGAATGTTCATTTGCCCATACTGCTTTTGCCTCTTTTACAGCCGTCTCCAGGTCCTTCCAACTTTCATCTGTATACTGGGAATCATCCAGATTTTCCAGCATCGTGATGATCTGATCCAGACCTTTTGCTGCCGTTTCTCCTTTGCCTTTTCTCTCTCCTAAATACTGAAGTGTCAGTGAATCATAAGAAACACTGTTTTTCTTTGTTCCACGTATCGTTGCCATATTCGTATCATACCAGTCACTTACGTTATAACGAATTTCAACGGTATGTTTTCCTTTTTCCAGATTGACATACAGATGCGGACTCTGCTGGAAATCAAAGTTAACGATCGGGAAAATCAGGGTTCCTATCTCTTTTCCGTCTACATAAACCGAACGCATCGCACAGTCCTGACCGGTCGTTGCATCGCCGTAATTATTGTATATCATGCTGAGTTGATAATTGCCGGACTGCAATACATCCACCTCAATGGCCAGATCCGTCTTTCTGTCAAGGAAATCTACTACATAACCGCGTCCACTGTAACCCTGTGCCGTATTTTCAAAATTTTCGGCATTGTAAGTTCCGTCTTCTGCTTCGTACACCAGTTTGCTGTTCTCCGGAGATACCATGATTGGCTTCGACATTTCAGAGGTAACACCATTCTGATCTGTCGCTACCAGGCTGTATGTTCCATATTTGCTTCTGTCCGGCTGATAACTTCCACTGCTGACCGGAACGTATTCGCTTCCCGTCCAGAGTTTGTACGTATAATCCGGATTTTCATCCCAAGTCAATCTTCCGTCACTTTCTTCTGTCAGAACCGGCATATCCGGACATACTGCAAAACTGTCTTCCTCTAGATGGATCTTGCTTCGTTTTCCGCTGTCGCTTATTTTCATTACGATTTCATAGGTACCTGATGCATCCGCCGGCAGTACATAATCCAGCGGTTTCTCTTCTCCGTTTACCGTTATAGATTCAAGTGTGTCCCCTTTTCCGCTTACGGTAAGATTCAACACTGCATTGCGGTATTTGTAATTTTTCAGAACAAACGGACCATTCATCCACTCCGGAACATACGGTGTAAACAAAATGCCGTCCGTGTCATAATTCATACCGAACAGTACCCGGTAATATCCTGCCAGAGTGCCTGCAATAGACCAAAGCTGACGATCTGAATGAACTCCTTCTCCTGTTTCAAAGTTGATAACTTCTTTATTTGTCAGGCTCATACCTGCTCCCCGTACGCAGGACTTAAAGATTTCATCTGCCAGCTGGAGATTTCCATTTTCTTTTGCACCGATCATCATTGCTGTTTCCCATCCAGGCCATACACCGCGGTTATGGTAAATGGCAGAAGCCTGTCTTCCGTTTTTCTGCGGCCATACCGTATCTGCTCCATAAATAACCAGCGGATAATTCTCCATGATCTGCTGTTTCTGCGATTCGCTTGCAACATCTGACAGCAATGCGTAACCATTTGCGATCACATCTACTTTATCTGCTACCGGAGAGCCCATATACTGCGGATATTCCCAGGATGCATACATTTTCCGTTCTTCCAGCCAGAAATGTTCATTGATCGCCTTTTTCAGGGATTCATAGCGGCGATTCCACTCTTTCACTTCGCTTTCATCTTTTCCGAGAATCTCTGCTGACTCTTCCATGATCTGAAGTGCCTGTGCAAAAATGATATTTGCATTTGCTGCCTTTGATTCTGTAATGTTGTAAATGCTATTCTGTTCTCTTTCATCCATCCAGTCCGGATAAGTCTTTGAGCGGTGATCCAGTCCGCCTGTTTCTCCCTTGAACAGACCGCTCTGTTCATCGTATGCTACATGATAATCCTGCTCCAGTGTATTTTTTGATATTTCATAGATCTTTTCCAGGAATTCCTTATCTCCGGTTGTCTTATACAGTTCAAATCCGGCAATTTCCATGATAATACGATCCACGGAATTCGGATAAGAACCTCCTGTTCCGGTATCCTCTTCCCATACCCGCGGATTTTCGGTTCCGCCGACAATTTTTTCCAGAATACTGTTTTTTGTCTCTTCCGGAAATATCCACGCCAGCGAATATTGTACGGACATCGCAGTATCTCTTGTCCAGACTTTATGCCAGTTCGTACCTGTCCAGAATACTTTTCCGTAAAGTCCGTCATTGATGTTCAAAAGACTTTCTTCTATGCTCAGGTTATAAACTGCCTCCATGATCGGCATATTTTTCGCTTCAAAGATCGGCTCCCCGCTCACATCCTGTGACAAAGTCCATTCTTTCTTTTCGCCCTGCTGACTGACAGTGATGCTTTTTCCGTCTTTTGAGACCGCAAGACCTGCTGTACCTTCGATACGGTCACCCAAAATCTCATAGGTATGCTCTTTTGCCGGCGTATTTAATTTCCACTGTGCACTGTACCACTTGATCAGTGTATCACCGGTAGCCGTTACCTTTCCCGGATACTGTGACTGATACTCGACATTCAGACCGCATTTTGGATATTTTCGATTATAGAATACCAGATAACCATTAATATTGCCGATTTTCCACTGTCCTTCTTCCTGTACATTTCCATTTTCCGACGGTACTGTTTCCTGATTTTCGCCCTTTAAAATCATATAGTTTCCGGTCGATACATTCTGAATCGTATACCATCCGTCCTCATTTGGAATCAGATTCCACAAAGATGCCTCTGTATCATACGCTTCTGTTCCGGTATCTGCATAGGCAATCGAACCATTCTGCTCTGTGATTCTCTGGCTTTTCCAGCGATTCTCCATATGTACTTTCTGATAACTCTGCTGCTCGTCTGCAGTCTTTTCCGAATCAACATAAGTTAGCGTAAGTTTATCAATGTTCCAGGTTGCTCCCATATTGCTTACCGTTAAAACCTGTTCCCCTTCATCCAGCCACAGCGTTGCCGTCACATCCCGATAAGTATTCCAGTTCTTTGTATTTGGGATTGAAATTTTCTCTGAAACATTTCCTCCACAGTTCAGAAGAGCAATTCCTCCATCCTGTATCGTTCCAACTGTCAGTGTAATCTGATAATTTCCTGCTTTTTCAATTTGAATCTTATAACTTAAGCAGTCCAGATTATCAAAATCTCCTACATACTTACCGCCGCTTGCGTTTTTGTTGTTGGTCATTACCTTTAATTTTCCCGAATAACTGCTATAATCTTCTGCTTCAATCAACATCGGTTCCGCTGCATATACTGCTGCCGGTATTGCCGGAACAGAAGTAATGACCATAGCTACTGCCAGGCTCGCTGCCCACCATTTCTTTTTCATATTGCACCTCCTGTTTTTCGTATAACGAACTTTCTTTTGCCCTTTCATTATACTGTACTTTTTTCAGAAAGTATATGCATTTTTATACGATTTTAACAATTTTTCTTGCATTTTTGTTTGATTTTCAGTAATTTTATATTATATTTTCTCTTGTATTCTGTATTTACCCATCATCAAAATGCATAGAGAACACAATACCACGATCAGTGCTGCTGCCCCCTGCTCTTCTCCTTTCTTTTGATTCTGTTCTTGCTCTTTTGTCTCATTTGATAAAGGATCCATCTCTTTCTGCAAAAAGCCTGCTTTTTTCTGCTTTTCCCCATGTGTTTCGTTTTCTGTCTGTTTCTGTGTCTCAAAGATTCTGTTCTTGTGCTTCCCTTTCTTCTCCGGCAGCAGCTTTTTCCGTTCGAGTTCTTTTTCCAGTTCTTCTTTCAGAAGATAGCGTACTTCTTTATTTCCGGCTGTATCAAAAATTTTCAGCTGCCACTTTTCTCCATGGTCAAAAGAAATCTCCCAGCTGCTTTTTTGATTTTTACTTTCTTTGTACAGACTGCCATTTTTATAGAGCAGAATTTTCGCAAAGTCTATGTTATCTTCGCAGATGGTCTGAACCTGAAATCCTTTTTCTGTTACTTTTATTGGATCGATCACACAGATTGGCGGTGTCCGGTCAATCGCAAAGTCCCGGCATAATGTTTTTTCTTTTTCCGACAACCGATGTCCTGCTTCATCCTCCAGAAAAAGCTTCAGACTGTACCTTCCTTCTTTTTCAAAAACAGCCTCCGATACTTCATAATCATACTCCGTGAATCCTTCTGCTGTTGGCCTGTATTTTTTCTGATAATCTTTTCCTTCTTCCAAATTTCTTGCTTTTCCGTCAAATATGCATTGCAGCTCTTCCTTTTGCATTTTGTTGACATCCCACACCCGAAATTTTAACTTCTGTCCCTGCTGTGCTGTTTTCTGTTTCAGAAATTTCTGCATGGAAGCATCCGTCGTAAGCTTCGGACCGGAGCGGTTCACTGCAAAACAGATTTCCTGCTCTTTCCGATTCCCTGCAAGATCTTCCGCATAGATTTTCAGCCGATACCAGCCGTCTTTCAGATATACATCATCGCCGCTCTCCCCTGTATTACTGCCGCTGCTTTTCTTATCTTTCAATTCTGCCTTTCCCTTTTTCCAGTTTACAGGCATGTCCAAAAGCTGTTCTTCTTTTGCGGATCTTCCGGTTCTTTTGTACAGCTTTATGTAACTCTTCTTTTGATTTAAATAAAATTCTTCCAGGGAAATCTTTACTTTATAATCAGAAAGCAAAATCTGATTCTGCGGCATCCCCTGTATGACAATCTCCGGTGATGTACGGTCGATCACAACTTTTCCGACCGGAAGATATCTGGCATTTCCAAAGGCATCTGTCAGTTTTACATACGGATACCAGATTCCTTCTTCCTGAATCTCAATCTGCTTTCCTTCTCTCCATTCTCCCTGCTTCTGTGTGATCTGTCCGTCATCCAGTTTTTCCCTTGCAAGATACCACTGAATCTGAACTTCTCCCTCTGTGTCATCCTGCACATTTTCTGCACTGCAAACACAGAAATCCGATGTAAAAAGCTGCTTCTGTTTCTTTCCGTTTAATCTGACTTCTGCACTCGGTGCTTCCTCATCCACTTCATATGAAATTTCTGTTTTCTTTGACCTCGCCTGCAGCTCCCCGTTTTTTTGGCGACGCTCCATCACAAAACTCCATCTTCCTTCTCCATAAAGAGGCTGTGATACGTTTGTCTGATTGTATCCGCTTCCTTTTGTCGGCTGTGCTTCCAGAATAGCACCTTTTGAGATACGATAAACCTTTCTTTTTGAATCATACACACATTTTCCATATCTTGCCCTGATTTTTATATTTTCCGGATTTGGATCTGTCTCCTCCAGAATAACATTTCCTTTTGCAGTATATCGTTTATCTTCCGGAGCATAACAATAATTGGCATTTTTGCCAGCGACTTCTTCTTTTAAAGTCAAAGCTCCCTGATATACCAGATACTGTCCATTCTGATATATCGGACTGTCTTTCTGTAAAACGTTCTCATCAATCCAGACTTTCGGCATCACAAACCCTACCGGCGGCTGATTGCTCGCCTCTCCGTTTTTCATAAATCCACTGATCTGAATCGCATTTTTTTCATCCGAAAATCTTAAATTTTCTGTTTTGTTGTCCGCAAAATACCCTTTGTTTGCATCACTGATCGACACTTGAAGAATTTTCGGCACAATTTCCACCTTTGTCTCCAGAGCTGCCTTTCTGCACTCCAACACGTACGCATCCGCATCGGTCCCTGCAATTTCATACTCCACATCTACTCGCCAGATCCCGACATTTTTTGAAACAGCATAGCCACACACAACCAGATCGGCGGCTTCTGCGTCCGGTTTACCTCCTTCCCACTGTGCCCGCACTTCCAGATCTACTTTACGTGAATCGTCAAAGATCTTTTTTCCGTTTTTCGGATATGCCTCGTAGACGATCACTTTTTTCCTGTTTTTTACTTTTTCTCTATCGTGATCTTCTTCGCTGTTTTTCGTAACTGCTTCTCTCCTTCTTTCTGTGACACCTGTTTCCGCTTTCACTTTCAAAATATGAAAGCAAATCATACAACAACATATTCCCATCAAAAATATCATTTTGCATATTCTGCCCTTTTGCTTACTCCATTGTTTCTTTTCGATTGCTCACACCCCGTTTCCATTCCTGTACTTCTTCCTCTGTAATCTCATTTTTCTGAAACCATTCTCTGTATAAATCCATTATCTGCTGCATTTCTTCCTCTTCTTTTTTCTGTTGTTCCATTCTTTCATTTATCGTCGCTTTCTGCGGCACCTTATCTTTTGCTGCACCATCTTTTTGTGTATCATCCTTCGTTTTTATAAATTTTTCAATCCAGTTTTCTGCATATTGTTCTCCGCCATTTTCCGCATAAAAAAAGTGATAGATGACAGATAATTGCCCTGCGAAACGATGATAAGCTCTCCTGTTTTTCTGAAGATCACTTTCCGTATAGAAGAGAAGCGACATAAGTTCCTGGTGTTCCTGACGATCCATCTGTCCGTCTTCCATGATACTTTCTAAAAATTGCTGATAACCTTCTTCCCGACCGGGAAATAAGAATATTGCTGATTTGTAATCTGATATGTCTTTCTGACTTAAATAAGTTTGATATAACTGTTCTCGTTTCTGCTCATCCTGAATGGAAATTTCGATGCTTCCAAGTACGGATACGGTAATGATCATCAGAGCTGAAAACAGGCTCATCCTTCTTGTAATGTGCAGATAATCTCTGAATGCTTTTTTCACTTCTGCAACATTTTGAAACCGTTCATCCGGATCCTGTCTTGTGCACTTTTCCAGAATCCGTCCAAGCGGAGAATAACTCTTTTTTCTTTTCCGCTGCTTTTTTTCTAAAATCCACTGCAATGTCCTGCCAAGAGCGTAGATATCCGTTCTCGCATCAAGACTCCTCTGCTGCTCCTGTTCCGGTGCCATAAATCCTCTGGTACCCATAATGCAAAAATCGTCGTTCTGGAAACCCGCCCCGTCCGGATCAATGAGTTTTAATCTTCCCTCTTTTGTCAGAACCACATTGGAAGGTTTTAAATCCTGATAAAGAATCGCCGGCTGTGACATATGAAGGCAGTATAGTGCATCGCACAGCTCTATCCCCCATTTCGCTGCTTTTCTCCCGGAAATTCTTTTTTTCTTTTCTCCTGTCGTAAGGATATGCTCTTTCAGGCTCTCTCCTTCAAGATACTCCATAATAAAACAGCACATCTCCTGCTCCTGTAAAAGATCATAAATTTTCACAAGTCCGGAATGCTCCATACTTGCCCATGCCCGTAGAAGAGCTACTTTCTGTGAAGCTGCAAAGATGGCTTTTGCCGCCCGCAAAGCACCGGTTGCCTGGTGAAACACAAGCCATACTGCTCCTGTCCTCCCCTGTCCTATCCTGCGGATCAGAAAATAACCATGGTGATTCAACAGATGTTCCATTTGCTTTTTGCACTGCACCTGCTCCTGATTTTGTTCTTTCACCGTCATATTACTCTGATATGGCATTCTCAAATTGTCCGATATTATCTGCCATGACTGCAAATCTGAGCCATTTTTTTAAAGTTTTCGCATCTTGTTGTTTTAACTTTTCTATTCCATTATAAAAAGTGTAAACCTCCGGCATTGGAAGTTTTACCATTCCTTTTCTGTAACGTTCTCTTACCGGTACAAGTTGCTCATATGTCCTGCCAATATACAGAAGACTCCTGAGCGGCATATCATGAATAACTACATCTGCGTATACAATCTGCTTTTGATTCTTTTGTTTTTGCATAAGACTGCCCCTTTCTTTTGTTTGTACGAAGCAGTCTGTCCGAATTCAGTATACACAAACCCAAGCAGTTTTTTCAAGCCGCTTCGCACAGGTTCCTTATTTTCTTTTCTCATTGGATTTTCCTGCCGAACGGCATTGAAAAACAGATTTTTCTTTGATATGTTGCTATTATAATGTAAAAGTGATATAATGTCAACAATAAGTTTTTATGTATGTAAATTATACTCCGTCAGCTGCCAGCTCCAGTCGAAACTGCAGATCTTCTGTCCATTCTTTCCATTTTGGGGGGACTGTGATTTTTGCCTGAAAATGTACTTTTTTTCCTTCACAAAGTTTTTCTGCACAGTAAAAATAGCCATCTTTTTCGCAATAGAACCAGTTTTCATTCATCTGAATGTTTTCTAACAGATCTCTCTGCTGCGGTGCCATGATCCCGTCTGCCAGTACTTTGACCCGCACCTGCACCTTCTCTTCACTTTTTTCAACGGTGACCCAGGCAGATTTTTCTATTTGCTCTCCCGGCTTTACTTCGATATTCTCCGTCTGTTCTTCCTCTTCTTCCAGTAAAATATGTACCGGCCCGTTCATTGTGATATGACGGCTCCTGGCTCCTGCCACGTATCCGAAAAGCAAAATGCCTGCGGATAACACTCCCCACAATGCAGCCAAAAATCTATACATTTTTTTCTTCTTATCTGCTGACGGTTCTTTTCGATGATACCGCCTTGTTCTTCGTTTTGAATACAAGATCCTTTCTTTCAAAATCATAGCATGTTTCCTTTCCCGGCATGTTTCCTTTCCCGGCATGTTTTCTTTCTATGCCTGTCCTGTTTTACATCCTATGTTTCCAAAAAGGGCTGCATACTTCTTTTTTGTTTTTTTGCCGATCTTTCGAACGCAGAAAACTGCAAAAAAAGAGACACCATGACGCTTTTCGCCACAGTGTCTGATTTTTATCTTATCTCCGACTAAGATAAAGGCTCTGCGAGTTCCGTGTTTTACACTTCCTACATTCTCTCCGGTGATGTGAATCCAAGTACATGGATGCAGCTCTCAAGCACATCTCTTGTCAGCATCAGAAGTGCCAGGTAACCTTTTTTCTTTTCTTCGTTCTCTTCGCTTAAGATCTTGACTTCATGATAGAAATGATTGAAGTCATTTGCCAGCTCATAAATATAGGCACAGATTTTATGCGGTGCCAGTTCTTCAAAAGCATTTTCCATAACTGCATTGAATTTGGACAATGCCAGCATCAGAGCTTTCTCGCTCTCACTGTTTGGTGTCTGGATGGTGATTCCTTCCAGAGAACCGCCTTCTGCCTGATAACGTGCCAGGATGGATTTGATACGCACGATCGTATACAGAATGTATGGACCGGTATTTCCTTCAAAGGAAGTGAAGCGGTCTACGTCAAAGACATAGTCTTTGGATGCCTGGTTGGAAAGGTCTCCGTATTTGATTGCGGAAAGTCCGACGATCTGTGCGGTCTTTCTTGCTTCTTCCGGATCGGTCTCGTGGTTTTCCATGATCTTGCGATACATTTCTTCGTTGATCTCTTTGATCAGGTTTTCCAGACGCATAACGCCGCCGTCACGTGTCTTGAACGGCTTTCCGTCTTTGCCGTTCATCGTGCCGAAGCCAAGGAAGGTAAGTCTGGTATCATCCTCTACCAGTTTTGCCTTCTTTGCACAGCGGAAACACTGGATAAAGTGCAGTTCCTGACGTTTGTCTACCACGTAGAGGATCTCATCCGGATGATACAGTTTCATTCGCTCGATGATCGTCGCAAGGTCTGTCGTATTATAGAGGGAAGCCCCGTCAGATTTCAGGATCATGCACGGCGGGATTTCCTTGGTGTCAGACTCTTCTTTGACATCTACTACAAGTGCCCCGTCATCGATATAGGCATAACCGTTGTCTTTGAGGTATTTTACCATATCCGGGATGTACGGCTGTGCATCGGACTCGCCTTTCCAAAGATCAAAAGATACATCCAGACGTTCGTAATTCTTCTTCAAGTCTGTTACGGATACATTCAGGATGTGTTTTAAGATACCCTGATAACCTCTGTGACCGTGCTGAAGCTGATAGGTTGCCTGCATGGCAGCTTCTTTGTAGGCTTCATCTTCTTTGGATTTTCCGCTTGCAGTCGGGTAGATCTCTTCCAGCTCGCTGATCGTAAATGGCGGTTCTTCCGGATATTCTCCGGTATAGCTCTCATCAAAATAAACCAGATCCGGTTTTCTCTCATGCAGCTCTGTGATGATCAGTCCCATCTGCAGACCCCAGTCTCCAAGATGTACATCCCCGATCATCTCATGACCCATAAAACGTCCGAGACGTTTGATGCTCTCACCGATGATCGCAGAACGCAGATGTCCGACATGCAGCGGTTTTGCCACGTTTGGTCCGCCGTAGTCCAGGATGATCTTCTTTGGATGCTCTGCTTTTTCTACGGAAAGATTTTCATCTGCCTGCATCTGTTTTAAATACTCTGCCAGATAATCTCCGGAAAGCTTCAAGTTGATAAAGCCCGGACTGACTGCCTGTACTTCCTGGAAAATACCGTTTTCCTTCAGTTTTGCCACAACATCATTTGCGATCATGATCGGAGCTTTTTTGTAGGTTTTTGCTGCTGCCAGTGCACCATTACACTGATATTCACATAAATCAGGACGGTTGGAAAGCGTCACTTTTGCAAAATCGGCACTGTAGCCGGCTTCTTCAAACGCTTTGACAACCTCTTCTGAAATCAGATCCAATATTTTTTTCATATGGTTTTCCTTTCCTCTAAACTGTTTATTTTCCGGTATCCTGCCGGAAACCCTGTTTTTTATTATAATGTTTCGCTTTCTTTTTGTAAAGGAGAATATAAGACCTTCTCAAGGGTAAGTCCCTTTGCCGGTGCCGTAAATCCTGCCTTTTCGCGGTCTCTGACTTCCAGCAGTTCTGCCACGGAGGAAAGACTTCTCTTTTTCATCCCCGCCTCCAGCAGAGTCCCGGTAAGAATCCGGATCATGTGATGCAGAAAACCGTTTCCGGTGTATGTGATCACGATTTCCCCTTCTTTTTCTTTCAGATCAATGCTGTAGATTGTCCGCACCGTTGATTTTTTCATCCGCCTGTTGGAACAGAAGCTCTTAAAATCATGCGTCCCTGTGAGGATTTCTGCTGCCTGACGCATCAGATGGACATCCGGCTTTTCTCCGAAATCATAGATATAACGCCGCTCAAATACCTTTTTGACTTCTCCGGTGGCGATCCGGTAAACATAAATCTTCCCGGTGGCATTCAGTCTGCTGTGAAAACGCTCCGGAACTTCTGTCACTTCGGATACGGCAATATCTTCCGGCAGATACTGTACAAAAATCTGTCTCAGTTCCTCACAGAGTTCCTCCGGTGTCTTACCCGCACAGCAGGCATCCGGAAGGCGGAAATTTGCCACCTGTCCATGCGCATGCACACCGGCATCGGTGCGCCCGGAACCGTCAATCTCTATAGTACGTCCATACTGTCTGCTTAAAATTGCTTCAATTTTCCCCTGAATGGTCTGA
>ERZ827516.671-NODE-671-length-35785-cov-6.752953_pt1 | contig 35785 bp, 23 predicted proteins | sample MGYA00519703_ERZ827516 | MGnify/ENA primary metagenome ERZ827516 (study PRJEB31778, sample SAMEA3449337) | human gut metagenome | biome: human gut; feature: human-associated habitat; material: faeces | place: United Kingdom | collected 2010/2012 ...
AGCTGCCGGAGCGGTGCTTAAGCCGCAAGGCGGGAATTGTGCGGTGTTGCCTTAGAATGAAAGCGCAGCATGCTGCCCGCTTCGGGATCTATCTGTCAGGATGGTCCTGTTAGCGTTGGGCATTGACAGGCTGGGGGCATCGGCCATTGTATCAGTACCATGCACCGTCAGCCAGGGGACCGGACGGGATTTTGCCAACCTGACCTTGATCGTATACCACATTCCGGTTGCGGCACAGTTCGTGATCAAGGGGCCGGGCGGCTGATTGACCTGCTGCAAATCGTGGTCAGCATTGTGTTCACCCGGTTCATGGCGTTGTTCCAGCACACCATTACCTGCCAGAGCGTCCTTTTGCCTGCCCGCAACACGGAACAAAGCGAGAAATGGCGCACTGTGGGGGTTGGACAACGTTTGTCCGATCGTTTCCCGCAATCTCTCCAGCGTTTTTATCTGTACAAAAAGAGCAGCGTTTCTTCTGCCGCATGGCAAAAACGCTGCTCTTTTTCAAATGCTGATTTTGCGCTGGATCTTACAGTTCGATCTTGCCGAACATGTCAAAATCATCCCCATCATGGATGCGCGCGGTGCGGGCCGGGGCCTGCGGGCGGGCGTTGGGATCACGCGGGGCGCTGGCAAATTCGCGCTCCGGCACGCTGGACGGGCGGCCATAGCCGCGGCCGCCATTGCGGCTGCCACCGCGGTTATCACGCGGGGGACGGCTGCTGTTGCCGCGGTAACCACCGCCGCGGCGGTTATCGTTGCGGGGGCCGCGGTTGCCGTTAAAGCTGCGGCCATTGCGATTGCCGCGGTTGGGGCCGCTGCGGCGGCCGCGCGGTGCATCACGATCCGGCAGGTTGCTGGCGTTGGGGTCGGTGGAATAAATCACCACGCGGCGGTCGGGGCCTTCGCCCTTGCTCTCGCTGCGTACGCCCTCGATCTCGGCCACAGCGGTATGGATGATGTGGCGCTCGTAGGGGTTCATCGGCTCCATCTCGTAATAGCAGCCGGTGCGGATCACACGGTTGGCAATGCGCACAGCCAAGGCCGTCAGGTCGTCTTCGCGCTTATTGCGGTAGCCGCCCACATCGATGCCCAGCTTGACGTAAGGGCCTTCCATCCGGTTGACCACCAGGCTTGCCAGATAGGAAAGGCTCTCCATCGTTTCGCCGCGGCGGCCAATGAGTGCGCCCAGGTGGGCACCCTCAACATGCAGAATGGTAGCTTCTCCCTTTTTGCCTGCGGTAAAGGTGAACTCCTCCACGCCCATCAGGTGGAAGATGGGGGTCAGGTAATCCACCGCAGCCTGCAGGCGGGGGTCAGCGGCAATATCCAGCGGGGTCTCGGCTTCCGCCGGGGCAGCATCCTCTGCCGCGGGTTGTTCGGCCGCTTCTTCTGCCGGGGCGGGTTCGGGTTCAGCAGCGGCCACCGGGGCAGCAGGCGTGGTTTCCGGCTCGGTATCGGCAGTTTCCACGGTAACTTTTACTTTTGCAGGGGTCACTTTCAGGCCCAGGAAGCCGGTTTTCTGCGGCATTTCCAGGATCTCATAGCTCACACCCAGGTCGTCACGGTCAACGCTGAGCGCTTCGCAGCCCAGCTGAATGGCTTCTTCCACCGTTTTGGCGGTTGCAACATATTCACGCATGATTACTACCTCCTTCTTTATAGGGCGGTCTTACTTCTTCTTTTTGCCTTTCTGGGCCTTCTGGGCTTCCATCTCGGCGCGCTGCTCGTCCGTCAGGGGGACAGTACGGTCATTGGCGTACTTTTCGGCATCCAGCTTGCGGGCGTATTCAAGGCGCATCTGGTCCAGCTGACGCTTGTTGACGTTCTTTTCGACCTTTTTGCCGCCTTCTTCGACGGTAACGGTCTTGATCTCTTTCTTGGCGGCGCGCTTGGCGGCAACTTCGGCTTCGTACTGAGCCTTGAACTTTTCGGGGTTATACACCTTGTAGGTCAGCACGGTCTGCAGCATCATGAAGATGTTGGAGGTGCCGTAGTACAGGGAGAAGCCGACAGGCATCTGGAAGCACATGAAGACGAACATGATGTTCATGCCCCACATCATGACCTTCATGCTGCCCTGCATCTGGGCCTGCTGGCCGGACATCTTGGTGCTGAGCACCTGGGAGATGCACATGGTAACCGCAGCGATGATGGGGAAGATCATGATCAGGCTGAAGCTGAAGCCGGGGATGGTGCACATATCCATGCCAAGGAAACTGGTGTTAAAGTTGGCAATGGAGCTGAGCTGCTCGGTAGTCAGGCCGGTATCCACACCACTGGCAAGGCCGGCGTGGATTGCTTCGATCAGGCCGGTCTGGGCCGCTGCGCCGTTGTTGGCAATACCAAGTGCGGTGCAGGCGGCGCTGATGGCGTCCTTGGGGATGCCGAGAATGTACTGCACAGGGCGGTAAACAACCTCCACCATGCCGAACAGGACCAGCATATTGACAAGCATCGGCAGGCAGCCTGCAGTGGGGGAGTAGCCATACTCCTGCTGGAACTTGAGCATTTCCTCCTGCATTTTTTCCTGGTTGTTCTTGTACTTTTGCTGGATTTCATTGATCATCGGTGTAAACACCGACATCTTGGCCATGGACTTCTGCTGTTTGATCATCAGCGGAAGCATGAGCAGTTTGATGATCACGGTGAAAACAATCATCGTGACGGCGAAGTTCGGGATCATCTGATACAGCATACGCATCAGCGGTCCCAGGATCATTGCGAGGAATCCCATATTCTATCCTTCCGCCCTGCCCGCACGCAGGGCATTTATTTTATAAAGAAGGTCTTCGCCGTGCGGTGAGAAGACATGAGAGGCGAGAGTAATAGAGAATAACTAAGAAAGAATAATGAATCATGGTGGTTGGCACCTGCGGTGCCTTTATTTTGGAATATTAGATCCTAAAAGTTCTGCTGCGGGTTTTGGCTCGGCAGAACCCTAATTTTTTGAGCTGCGCCGTTCCGGCGCAGCGGTCCACCAACATTATTCTTTATTCTTTTTTTAATTTAGTTTAATTCAGCCTTATCGCTTTTCTCTGAACAGCTTCCGCTCTGGGTTCATCCAGCGCCCCTTTTCCGGCACGGGGTCATAGCCGTACTTGCCAAAGGGATTGCAGCGCAGAATGCGCCACAGGCCCAGCAGCAGGCCTTTGGCCGGGCCATGCACCTGGATAGCCTGGATCATATACTGGCTGCAGGTTGGGGTAAACCGGCAGTTATGCCCCAGCAGCGGACTAATGACCTTCTGGTAGCCGCGCACCAGGGCAATCAGCACCCGGCTGATCACTCCGGTGCACCGTTCGGCTGCGGTTTGGCCGCGGGCTGCTGCGGCACCGCGGCAGCTTTATCCGGCAGGCCGGCTTTGCGCATCAGGCCCGCCAGTGTTTTGCTCAGTTGGGTGCTTTTCAGGTAGGGCGTGCGGGCACGCGCTACTAAGATTATATCATATCCGCCGATATTTTGCGAGAGGTGTTCCGAAAGTGCTGCGCGCATAATACGCCGCGCACGGTTGCGCTGCACGGCATGGCCCACCTTTTTAGTGGCGGTCAGTCCGATGCGGGTATAGCCCAGCCGGTTTTTGGCCACATACAGCACCAGATTGGGGTGAACATAGCTTTTGCCGCGGGCATAAATGCGGGAAAATTCCTTATTTTTGGTCAGGGTTCGATAGCGCATGGCGGGGTTCCTCCGGCATGGTAGGATTGTATGGCCTGCACGGCTTAATACGTGCAGGGAGTGGGAATGGATGGTGCACCGGAACTGTTATAGGCCAAGGCAAAACGCCGAAAAAACGGGTTTGCCTTTGTGAAAATGCTCCAAATTTTGGCTTTTTTCCAGTACATCCTAGCAAAAAAGGCCGCTGACAAGAAATCAGCAGCCTTTGTTTGCATGTGTTTGCGAAACCTGTGCCTGAAAAATCAGACGGTCAGGTTCTTGCGGCCCTTAGCACGGCGGCGGGCCAGCACCTTACGGCCGTTCTTAGAAGCCATGCGCTTCAAAAAGCCATGAACGCGGCTGCGCTGACGCTTCTTCGGCTGGAAAGTCTGCTTCATTTCGTATTCCCTCCTTCAAAGTTTCCCCAATACTGGGCATTTTTTGGCGATTTACGCTTGGCAAATGCCCGTAGATACAGGGGCAGCCTTGCAGACTTTGATTATAGCGCAAGGACGGCAAGTTTGTCAATAGCAAACCGAGAAAAAATCCACGCGGCGATCCAATGCCAGGCGCGAAGGATTGGATTTTGCGCTCTGCGCGGGCGGGCCCAGCGGACAAATAGATGCAAACGAGCCCGCTGTGAGGTGTGGATTTGGTGGAATGTTGGTTCAAAACCTGCATTTTTTGCCATATTTTCAACTTTTATTGCCCATATCGTGGAAAATTGTACCCTATTATAATTGTATTGGGGGTAAATTTATGCTATACTATATCTGTATCTCTGTGTCTAAAAATCGGCAGAGCGGGCTTTCGGGCCAGCTTTCCGCGGGTTGACACAGCGGTTTTGGCGGACCGGGAAAGGCAACATCTTCCCCGCAGCCGCCGGCTGCTGCATGCTCCGCCCGCCTGCCCAAGAATTTTAGGCCGTGCAGCAATACCCTGCCGGATGCAGCCGGAATTTTGTGGAACGATGCGGCGCTCTTACTTTATTATAGTGGGGGGCGGCTTGTGTTTTGTTTGCAAAAATTGGGCGGCAGCCTGCGGGGCGGCAGTGCATTGCCTTGACTAACACAAAAGTGGGGAGTATCCATGGATTCATTCAACGACGTACTGGACGCGGCCAAAGCCTATTGCCGCGAACATACTGCCGACGCGACGTACCAGTATTACATCAGCGGGCTGAAAGCGGTCAGCTTTGAAAATTCCAACTGCATCACGCTGGAAGTCCGCAATGATTTTATCTGTAAGATCGTGTCTGACCGTTATACGGGTCTGCTGAAGGATGCGTTTAAGGCTGTACTTGGCTTTGATGTTGAGGTCAAGTTCACTGTGCCGCAGCCTGAACCAGAGGCTGCCAAAGAAAAACGCCCAATGGATGAAGCCAGCCTGCCCTCGGGCCGGTATGATTTCACCTTTGAAAACTTCATCCGCGGCCCGTCCAACCAATTTGCCTTTGCGGCGGCGCAGGCGGTTGCGGCAAACCCGTCCGGCGCTTACAATCCGCTGTTCATTTACGGACCGTCCGGTCTGGGCAAAACGCATCTGCTGAACGCGATTCAGATCGAGATCCACAAAAACCATCCAGACTACAATATCGTCTATGTGGACTGCGAAAAGTTTACCAACGAGATCATCACCGCGGTCAAAATGGCAACGACCGAACAGTTCCGCCAGAAATACCGCGAAGCCGATGTGTTACTGATCGACGATATCCAGTTTTTGGCGGGCAAGGAATCAACGCAGGAAGAGTTTTTCCATACTTTTAATACGCTGCATAATGCCGGCAAGCAGATCGTACTGGCATCCGACCGGCCGGCCAAGGAGATCAAGAGCTTGGAAGAGCGTCTGCGCACCCGGTTCGAGTGGGGCCTGACGGCGGATATCCAGCCGCCTGATTTCGAAACCCGTGTGGCGATCGTCAAGCGCAAGGCCGAATTGCTGAATCTGGATCTGCCTGATGACGTTGCGGAATACATCGCCAACCATCTGAAGCAGAACATCCGCCAGCTGGAGGGCGCAGTGAAAAAGCTGAACGCCTACTATATGTTGGAGGGTATTGCCCCCTGCATCGGCGTGACGACGACCGCCATCAAGGATACACTGAATGATACCCAGCCCATCCCCGTTACGATTGAAAAGATCATCAACGAAGTGGCGCGCACCTATAATGTGATACCCTCCGACATCCGCGGGAAAAAGCGCAGCGCCAATGTGAGTGCCGCCCGCCAGATGTCGATGTATATCATCCGCGAGATCACCGGTATGAGCATGGAAGCCATCGGTTCCGAATTCCAGCGTGACCATTCCACCGTTGTGTACTCCATCAATACGATGGAGAAGAACATCGGCAAGGACCGCCACCTGAAGGAGACCGTGGACGACATCATGAAGAACATCCGTGCCTGATGCATGCTGCAGGTTGACAATGAAACGCCCGGCGTTCTGCATATTTATACATGAATATGCAGAACATGGCATGCCTTTTCCGGGTTTTCAAAACGGATATTCCGGGTTCCGACAGCAGTTTTAGACTTTCAACATTTTCAACTGATTTTTCAACAATTAACACGGATTTTCCACAGAGCAGGTTGAAAGGTCAAGTTTTCCACATTTGAGATTTTTCTTTCCACGAGGTTTTGCGGAAAGCCAGGTCCTCAAAAATTGCTTCGGAATCAGAGGTTTCAGGCTTTTCCACAGATTCAACGTAGCCTACTACTATGACTATCAAAGTATCTAGTTTACCCTGACATTTTACGTGTTCTGCACCGTCAGGCCCATCAGCAAATAAGGATTATACAAAACGGATATTTCAGATTTCTGAACCGTCTGCCAGGCTACAACACTTCACAGTTTTCTGTAAGTTTAGTGATTATATACGAGGTGACAACATTGAAGTTTGAATGTGACAAGTCGCTGCTGTCTGCTGCGATCGACGGCGTTTCCCGCGCCATCACCAACCGCGCGGCGATCCCCGTGCTGGAGGGCATTTACCTGAAAGCCGAAGGGTTCCAGCTGACGCTGACCGGCTACGATATGGAAATGGGCATCACCACCAACATTGAGTGCAATGTTCAGGTACCCGGCGAGACGGTTTTGGAAGCAAAGCTGTTTGGTTCCATGGTCAGCCGTATGCCGTCCGGCACCGTATCGGTGGAGCTGAATAACGAAGGTATGGCAATTATTTCTGGCGGCGTGGCAGAGTTTGAGATCCCCGCCATGAACGCGAGCGATTACCCCAGCCTGCCCAACACGGCAGCCGAAAATACCATGACCATTCCGACTTCGATGATGCGCGAGCTGATCGAAAAGACCATCTATGCGGTCGCTGTAGAAGATAAGAAGCCCGCACACACCGGTGAATTGTTCGTGATCGAGCCGGGCCGCCTGACGGTTGTGGCTCTGGACGGTTACCGCCTGGCCATCATTAAGCGGAATGTGGAATGCACCCGCGATATCCGCATTATCATTCCGGCAAAAACGCTGCAGGAGCTGCTGAAAATCATCGGCGGGCCGGACGAACCGGTCAAAATTGATGCAAACCGCCGCTATGTGGTGTTCACTACCAACGGCTACACCATCATGAGCCGGTTGATCGAGGGCGAGTTCCTGAATTATGAGAGCGTGATTCCCAAAGAGAGCCGCACCAAGGTCGTGATCGACTGCAAGAGCTTTATTGATACGCTGGAACGTGCTTCTTTGATTATTACCGATCGTTTGAAGAACCCGCTGCGCATCAATTTTGCACCGGATAAAGTAACTGTGCGCTGCCAGACCCCGCTGGGCAAGGTGGTGGATGAGTTTACGCCGGAAAGCATGGAAGGCGATTCCATGGAAATCGGGTTCAACAACCGCTACCTGCTGGATGCGCTGCGCTATTCCAAGTGCGAAAAGCTGCGCCTGGAGATCAACGGCCCCTTGAGCCCGGTAAAGGTCCTGCCGGTGGAAGGCGAAGACTTTATTTACCTGGTGCTGCCGGTACGCTTTAAGAATGAAGGCTGATACGATGGAAAAAGTACGAATTCACACGGAATTTATCAAATTGGATGCTCTGCTGAAATTTGCCGGCCTGTGTGAAACGGGCGGCGAAGCCAAGGAACTGATCCAGGGCGGAGAAGTGAAGCTGAACGGGGAACCCTGCACCATGCGCGGTAAAAAATGCGTGCCGGGCGATGTGGTGGAGCTGGAAGGCCGCCAGGTTCAGATCGCGGAGGGCTGCTGATGCGGCTGAACCGCCTTGCGGTGACGGATTATCGCAATTTATCCGCCGCTGTTTTGGAACCCGCCCCGCAGTTGACGGTTCTGTGCGGGGCAAACGGTCAGGGCAAAACCAACCTGTTGGAAGCCGTCTGGCTGCTGACTGGGGGCAAAAGCTTCCGTGGGGCAAAGGACGCCGAGCTGATCCGGCGCGGCGCTGACTTTGCCGTGCTGGAGGCCGCTTTTGAAGCGGGAGACCGCCCCCAGGAAATACGGTTGACCGTTGGCGCCAAAGGAACCCAGCGCCCCGGCCGGACGGTACGTCTGAACGGAGCCGACCGCGGAAGAGCTGCTTCGATTGCAGGAACTTTTACGGCGGTGGCGTTTGACCCCAACCATCTGAGCCTGGTCAAAGGCGGGCCGGAAGGGCGGCGGCATTTCCTGGATGCCGCGCTCTGCCAGCTGTACCCCGGCTACCTGGCGGCGGAACGGCGGTATTTACGCGTGGTAGCGCAGAAAAATGCGTTACTGAAAGCGTATGACATCACCCCCGGCGGGGATGTTCTGCTGGAAACCTACAACGAAGCGCTTGTGACCTATGGCTGCGAAGTCATGCGGCGGCGTGCGGGGTATCTGGACCAGCTGGCCCCGGCGGCAGCGGCGAACTACCGTGATATTTCCAGCGGGGCAGAAAAGTTGGAAATCCAATACTGCCCCTGCTGCGATCCGGGCAGCCCGGAAGCGCTGGCGGCCAAGCTGCGCGAGGTGAAAAACACCGAGCTGCGGGCAGGCTTTTGCCTGACGGGGCCCCACCGCGAGGACCTGGAAATTTTAATTGACGGCCAGCCGGGAAAAATTTATGGCAGCCAGGGCCAGCAGCGCAGTGCGGTGCTGAGCATGAAGCTGGCGGAAGCCAGCGTGGCGGGCGAGGTGCTGGGCGAACATCCGGTGATGCTGCTGGATGATGTGCTCAGTGAATTGGATGACGCACGCCAGACGTATCTATTGACCCGCATTGAGGATAAGCAGACATTTGTGACCACCTGCGATTCCGCCGCCTTTGCCCGAACCAACGGCAAGCTGGTCTTTGTGGACCACGGAACCGTGCGGGAGGGTTGAGGTTTTGCTTTACGGGGGATTTTGTTCCCTTTTTAAAAAAAGGGAACCGGAAAAAACTTTTAATCGTCTTTATAATAGAAAACTAAAAGTAAAACACAGTCTTAAAATAAGCGCTGACGAATGCAAAGTTCAAAATAAAAACATTGCAAAAATTGACGCGATGCGGAAATAAAATTTCTAAATTTTGAGACGACCAAAGGGCGGCGTAGAGTGCCATCCCATTCCTGAACCGTGATCCCCAAAAGACAAACCCGGCAGTTTGTTCTGCCTCAATTTCTCATTACTAATTATCATGTATCTTCACTTAGGTCAGGATTTTATCGTAAATACGCGGGACGTCATCGGGGTGTTTGACCTGGATACTGCAACCGATGCGGGCCAGAAGGCAAAGATCACCGATGAATTCCTGCGGCATGCCCAGCAGGAAGGGGCTGTTGTGGATGTGAGCGGCAGTATGCCAAAAAGCTTTGTCCTGACAGATTTCCCCGATGATACGGTTTATATTACCCAGATATCCACCGCCGCCATCCGCAACCGCGCGGCAAAGTTTGATATGGGGCAGTAAAACTGCAGAAAAACGTTAGGCGGACAAAAAAGCGTCTATAATTTTTACAGATACAAAAATGCACCCCAGATATACCAAAGGGCAGGTTTTACCCTGATAACGGCAGAAATGCCGGTTTAAGCTTTTGAAAAAAAGCTGCCGAAATCCCCGCACCTCGTAAGAAATGGGAGGAAAGTTCATGTCAGAAGAAATCATCACCGAAACCAACCGCGAAACGGCGACCGACCATGAGTACGGCGGCGCACAGATCCAGGTCCTGGAAGGGCTGGAAGCTGTGCGCAAGCGCCCCGGCATGTATATCGGTTCCACAGGCCCTTCCGGTCTGCATCATCTGGTTTATGAAATCGTGGATAACTCCATCGATGAAGCTCTGGCCGGGTATTGCACCCATATTGAAGTGACCATTAAGCCGGGCAACATCATTGAAGTCAGTGATAACGGCCGCGGTATCCCGGTGGATATCCAGCCCAAACTGGGCATCCCGGCTGTCACGGTTGTGTATACCGTGTTGCATGCCGGCGGCAAGTTTGGCGGCGAGGATTCCGGCTACAAAGTGGCTGGTGGTCTGCACGGCGTCGGCGCCAGCGTTGTAAACGCGCTGAGCGAATGGCTGGTTGTGCATGTGCGCCGTGACGGCGCCGAGTACGAGCAGAGTTTCAAGCGCGGAAAACCGGATGGAGACCTGAAAAAGATCGGTGTGGCGGCATCTACGGGTACCACCGTTACTTTTAAGCCAGACCCGGAAATGTTCACCGAAACCACCGAATACGATTATGAGATCCTGCTCAAGCGCCTGCGGGAAGAAAGCTTCCTGAACGCCGGTGTGCGCATTACCCTGACGGATGAGCGCCCCGAAAGCATTGAGAAAAACGACGGTGTACCGCCGCAGGAATCCATGTGCTATGAGGGCGGCGTGCGCAGCTTTGTGCAATATCTGCATGAAAAGCGCGACCTGACCCCGCTGCACCCGCAGGTCATCTATATGAAAGGCGAAGCCAACGGCGCTGTGGCCGAAGTTGCGTTGCAGTACTGCGACAGCTACAACGAGCTGATCCTTTCTTTTGCCAACAACGTGCACACCCCGGAGGGCGGCACCCACGAGGAAGGCCTGAAAACCGCGCTGACCCGCGTGTTTAACGAATTTGGCCGTGCCAAGGGCTACCTGAAGGAAAAGGATGAAAACTGGCAGGGCAGCGATGTGCGCGAAGGCATGATCGCCGTTGTTTCCGTCAAGCTGCAGGAAGCGCAGTTTGAGGGCCAGACCAAAGCCAAGCTGGGCAACACCTACATCAAGACACTGGTTTCCAACATTGTGTACAACAAGCTCAGCGAATTTTTGGAAGAAAACCCTGCTGTTGCCAAGGCTGTGTTTGAAAAGGTGACCCAGGCAGCCCGCGCCCGTGCCGCAGCCAAAAAGGCCCGCGACCTGGTGCGCCGCAAGAGTGCGCTGGAAAGCAACCGTATGCCGGGCAAACTGGCAGACTGCCACGAGAATGACCCCGCCAAGACTGAAATCTTCATCGTCGAGGGTGACTCTGCTGGCGGCTCTGCCAAGCAGGGGCGTGATTCCAACATCCAGGCAATCCTGCCGCTGTGGGGCAAGATGCTGAATGTGGAAAAAGCCCGCGCCGACCGCATTTACGGCAACGACAAGCTGATGCCGGTTGTGACGGCACTGGGCACGGGAATTGGCGATGAATTTGACATCAACAAGGTGCGGTACCACAAAATCTTTATCATGGCTGATGCTGACGTTGACGGCTCCCACATCTGCACCCTGATGCTGACCTTCTTCTTCCGTTACATGCGGCCGCTGATTGAACACGGGTATGTGTATGTGGCACAGCCGCCGCTGTTCAAGCTGCAAAAGGGCAGCACCGTCAAGTATGCGTACAACGAAGACGAAATGAAGCAGCTTTCGGCTGAGATGCCGGGCGCCAAGGTGAACCGCTACAAAGGCCTTGGTGAGATGAACCCCGACCAGCTGTGGGAAACCACCATGAACCCTGATAACCGCGTGATCGTGCAGATCAAGATCGAAGATGCCGAGCGCGCCGACGAGGCGTTCAGCATCCTGATGGGCGAGCAGGTGGAACCCCGCAAGGAGTTCATTGAGCGCAACGCCAAGTATGCACGTCTGGACGTTTGATTCGCGGCTTTTTTGGCGGCTTTTTTGAAAAAAGCCTGGCAAAAAACTTTAATCATATGGGTTAAAGAAAAGGCGGCAGGGGAGAGGGAGCAAAAAGCCCGCAGGTTTTGGAACGGTCAAGACTGTTCCCTATGAAGCGGAGCAAATGGCAGCCGCCCCTGTAGGGACGCACATTGTGCGCCCGCTGCGTGTGGGCAATCTATTACCACCCCGGATTACGGTGGAAATTTCCGCTGCCGCCAGACGCTGATGAATTTTGTTTTTGATATTTTGATGATAGAGTGAAGATTTTCGGTGAAGCTTTTGCAAAAGGGCTTTGAAACAATCCGAAAGGTGAGTTGAATGGAAGAAAATGTTATCATGGTGCCCGGTTCGGGCACGAAGGTCATTGTGCGCGATGTCAAGCAGGAGATCGAAACGGCATTTTTGGATTATTCTATGTCCGTTATCGTATCCCGTGCCTTGCCGGATGTGCGCGATGGCCTGAAGCCCGTACACCGCCGCATCCTGTACACGATGCACGAGCGCGGCAACGACCCCAGCCACCCGTACCGCAAGTCTGCGGATACGGTTGGTGCTGTGCTGGGTGCTTACCACCCCCACGGCGACGCCAGTGTGTATGACGCGATGGTGCGTCTGGCACAGGATTTCAGCCTGCGTTATCCGCTGGTTGACGGCCAGGGCAACTTTGGTTCCGTGGACGGCGACCCCCCGGCTGCTTACCGTTATACCGAAGCCCGCATGTCCAAAATTGCATGCGAAATGCTGACGGATATTGATAAGGATACCATTGACTGGGACCCGAACTTTGACGAAACCAAGAAGGAACCCCACATGCTGCCCAGCCGGTTCCCCAACCTGCTGGTCAACGGCAGCCAGGGCATTGCGGTCGGTATGGCCACCAACATTCCGCCGCACAATCTGCGCGAAGTCGTCAGCGGCATGATTGCCCTGATTGATGACCCGGAAATTGATCTGGCGGGCCTGATGGAGCACATCAAGGGACCCGATTTCCCCACCGGCGGCGTGATTATGGGACGCAGCGGCATCCGTGCGGCATATGCCACAGGCCGCGGCAAGATCACCCTGCGTGGCCGTGCCGAGATCGTGGAGAAGAAGAACGGCCGGTATGAGATTGTGATCACCGAGATCCCCTACATGGTCAACAAGACCCGCCTACTGGAATCCATCGGCGACCTGGTCAAAGATAAGCGCATTGAGGGCATCAGCGACCTGAACGACCTGTCCTCCAGCCGCACCGGCATGAAGATCCTGGTCGAGATCAAGAAGGACGCCAACCCGCAGGTAGTGCTGAACCAGCTCTACCGCTACACCCAGCTGCAGGACACCGTGGGTGTAATCATGCTGGCGCTGGATGACGGCGTGCCCAAGATCATGAGCCTGAAGACCATGATGCAGCGCTATCTGGACTTCCAGTTCCAGGTCATCCGCCGCCGCACGGCGTATGAGCTGAAAAAAGCCCAGGACCGCGAGCACATCCTGGAAGGTCTGCGCAAGGCTGTGGATATTGTAGATGAGATCATCGCCACCATCCGCGCCTGCAAGGGCGGCTTTGCAGAGGCAAAGGCGGCCATTATGGAGCGTTTCGGCTTCGACGACCCGCAGGCCGATGCTATCGTAAAACTGCAGCTGGGACGTCTCGCAGGCCTGGAAATCCTCAAGATCGACGAGGAGTTGGGCCAGCTGCGCACCAGCATTGAAAATTACAAGGATATCCTGTCCAACGACGCCCACACCATGGAGATCGTCAAGACCGACCTGACGGCTCTGGCCGACAAGTACGGTGACGACCGCCGCACCTCCATTGAGGCGGTTTCCGGCGAAGTGGACATTGAGGACCTGATCCCCGAAGAGACCTGCGTCTTTACCCTGACCCATGAAGGTTACATCAAGCGCACGGCGGTGGACACCTACAGTGCCCAGAACCGCGGCGGCCGCGGTGTGGCCGGCATGACCCAGAAAGACAATGACTTTACCGAGGAACTGTTTGTTGGCTCCACGCATGACTACATGCTGTTCATGACGGACAAGGGCCGTGTGTACCGCCTGAAAGGCTACCAGGTAGCCGAGGGCAGCCGCACCGCCAAGGGCAGCCACATTGCCAACCTGCTGCAGCTGCAGGAGGGCGAGAAAGTTACCATCATGATGCGCCAGCCCGCCAACATGGACGAGGATGCCAGCTACATCACGATGGTAACGCGGCAGGGCCTGATCAAGCGCACGCCGCTTTCCCAGTTCCGCAACATCCGCAAGGGCGGCCTGAACGCCATTGCGCTGAACGAGGACGATGCCCTTGTCTGGTGCCACCTGACAGGCGGCGAGGACGAGCTGATCGTGGCCACTCATGATGGTGCCGCCATCCATTTCAGCGAGGCTGGAGCGCGCGCTATGGGCCGCACAGGCCATGGTGTGCGCGTCATCAAGCTGCGTGATGGTGACTATGTTGTGGGCGTGGGCGTCTGCCGCCCCGGCGCAACCGTGCTGACCGTCACCGAGGACGGCAAAGGCCGCCGCAGCCTGATTGATGACTACCGCATTACCAAGCGCGGTGGTCTGGGCATCCGCAACTACACCCGCGGCGGTGTGGCAGGCATCAAGATTGTGGATGACACCGATGACCTGATCCTCATCAGCCAGGACGGTATTCTGATCCGCATGCACGCCAATGACATCAACGTGCAGTCCCGCTATGGCAGCGGCGTGCGCGTGATGCGCCTGATTGGCGAGGACAAGGTAGCCGTGCTGGCCCGCGTGGACGCCTGGGCGGTTGTTGCCAACACGCCGCAAGGCGCCGCAGGGCCGCTGGCTCCCGTGCTGGGCGAGTACTTCGACATGGTGCCGCTGCTGGGTCGCCAGGTCGCGGCGGTGTCGCCCAACGGCTTGCCGCTTGCGGTCGGCGTGTTCGCGGGCCTGGACATCTGGGGCCGCGCGACTATCAAGACCGACGCCGGCGAGCAGGAGTTTCCGCCCGAGGCCGTGCGGATTCGCGGTCTGTAGCGCGGGGCGTTCGCGCCCAAAGATAGACATGACAACAAGACCCTCCTCGGCCTGTGCCGGGGAGGGTTTCGCCTATCTGGGGAATGGGTTGCCAGCGCCCTATTCCTCAAAACTGAAAATTTTTCGATTTTGAGGAATAGGCTTGGCGAGCATTTGCGGGGGCTGTGGCATCGGGCGTGCTCGACTTAAGCCCCTGCTCTATCCCAGCTCCTGCATGCGGCGGTAGATTTCGCAGATGCCCTTGATGGTGAGTTGGCCGTCTACCACGTCGAAGGCATCGATGCCGGCGAGACCGCCTGTGGCGATAACGGTGGCATCGTCGCGGCCCAGCTCGCGCTTCATGCGCGCGACCAGGCCTTCGGCCATGGCGGCGGCGCCCATCACGGCGCCGACCTTGATGCATTCCTCGGTGTCACGGCCGATGGCGTGCTCGGGCGCCTCGAGCGGAACGCTGGCGAGCTTGGCAGCGCGGGCAGCTAGCGCGTCCATGGAGATGCGGATGCCCGGCGCGATCGCTCCGCCAATGTAATAGCCGTCCTCATCGATGACGTCGATATTGGTCGCGGTACCAAAGTCCACCACGATCGCTGGCGCGCCGTAGAAAGCTTCGGCTGCGACGGCGTTAGCTACGCGGTCGGCGCCCACGGCCTGGGGTCGCGCCGCACGCAGCTTGGTCACGGCGGCCGTCTGCGGCCCGATGACGATGGCGTCTGCGGCAATGCGGTCGGCCACGGCGTGCCATTCGCGCGAGAGCTGCGGCACCACGCCGGCAAAGGCGATCGCGTCGACCGCGCCGAGCGAGAGGTCGTACATCTTAAAGAAGCCCATCAGGCGCACGTGGATCTCGTCGGCGGTATAGGAGCGGTCGGTGGGCATGCGCCACGACTGCACCAGCTCGTCTCCGTCAAACAGGCCCATGGCCGTCTGCGTATTTCCCATATCGATAGCGAGCAGCATGTCTACTCCCAGTGTCGGCATAAAAGGACGCGCACCATTGTATACGTGCCGTCGACGGCGCTCGGCTGCGATTCGTTTACGGTGATAGGGGCTGAGGGGTTTTAAATATGAAGGAATTATGCTCTACGAGATTTTCCTTGCCGTTTACCGAACTCCCGCGTAATATTCTTTCTTGCGCACATGAGGCGCCCAGACATTGCGGGGTGGAGCAGTCTGGTAGCTCGCCGGGCTCATAACCCGGAGGTCGTAGGTTCAAATCCTGCCCCCGCGACCAAGAACTTGCAGCTCGTCGGCCTAGCCGGCGAGCTTTTTTGTTATTCCGGGACCGTGTTCTCGGTCCAATTCTCGGCCTCTCAAACAAAATCTCGACCTGTAACATCTAGACCCGATTTAGGCGGCTAGGTGTTACAGATTGAGATATACCGGTGGGTTGGGTCCCGTTTGTCTAAATCTGTAACACGAGGGACGGTTTTTGCCGAGTAACCGTTACAGATTGAGATTTTCTAGCAGGCGGGTTTGGTTCGTCTCGATCTGTAACAGATAGGGGCCAAAAGTGGGCCTAGCTGTTACAGATCTAGATTGTTGAGGATGGGCCGAGAGGAATGTCTCGATCTGTAACAGTAAGACCCGGTTTTGTCGCGTAACTGTTACAGATTGAGATAAACCGACGGGCCGCCCCGCCCATCCCCATCCACCTGCCGCTACCTGCTGTCCGCCGATTTCCGTTGCGCTGTTGTATTCCCATGCCATATCCTCTAGACAACTACGCGGCATCATCGCCGCCGCGCCTACAAGAGAGGAATGTCCATGACCGCACCTGCATCCAAGCTGCTCCAGCCCATTACGGTTGGCCCCCTTGAGCTCAAGAACCGCATTATGTTCCCGCCGCTGACCACCGGCTACGAGGAGCGCGACGGTTCCATCGGCGAGCGCAGCCTGGCTTTTTATGAGCGCCTGGCCCGTGGCGGCGTGAGCTACATCGTCATCGGCGACGTCGCCCCCGTCATGACCGCAAGCCCCACGCCCAAGCTGGCGACCGACGCCCAGATTCCCACGTTTAAGGCGCTGGCCGACGCCGTTCACAAGTACGGCGCCAAGGTTGCGCTGCAGCTGTTCCACCCCGAGTACGATGTGCCCGGTGTCGGCCGCATGGTCATGGGATCCATGGCCGCCGCCAAGGCCGCGCAGGAGGCCAAGGCCGCCGGCGACGAGGAGACCTTTGCCGCCAAGATGGCCGAGTCCAACGAGATCCGCAACCAGGCCTACGCCAAGCTGCACCACGACATGCAGCACTTTGTGAACGAGGCGAGTGTGGAGCAACTCACCCAGATCAAGGAGGCCATCGCTGCCTCGGCCGCTCGCGCACAGCAGGCCGGGATCGATGCCATCGAGGTCCACGGCGACCGCCTGGTGGGTTCGCTGTGCTCGGCCATCCTCAACCAGCGCACCGACGAGTACGGTGGTTCGTTCGAGAACCGCGTTCGCTACGCGCTGGAGGTCGTCGCTGCCATTAAGGAAGCCGCGCCGCAGCTGATGGTGGAGTACAAGCTCCCCGTGATTATGGAGAACCCCGACGGCACGCCGCGCGGCAAGGGCGGCCTGCAGCCCGACGAGGCCTGCGAGTTTGCCAAGCTGCTTGAGGGCGCGGGCATCGACATGATCCAGGTCGCGCAGGCCAACCACACCGGCAACATGGGCGACACCATTCCGCCCATGGGCGCCATGCCCTACAACTGGACGCTGCCCGTGGCCGAGCGCGTCAAGGCCCTGGTCTCCGTGCCGGTGGCAACCGTGGGCCGCGTGGTTTCGGTCGAGGCCGGCGAGAAGATTCTGGAAGACGGCGCCGCCGACATCATCGCCTATGGCCGCTCGCTCATGTGCGACCCCGACATTGCACTGAAGGCCGCCACGGGTGAGCCCATCCGCGAGTGCCTCAACTGCAACAAGGGTTGCGTCGATGCGATTCAAAACCGCAAGTACATTTCGTGCGTGCTCAATGCCGAGAACGGCGACGAGGCGACCATCGCCATCAAGCCGGGCGAGGGCGACAAGAAGATCGCCGTGGTGGGCGGCGGCATCGCCGGCCTGGAGGCCGCGCGCGTGGCAGCCAAGCGCGGCTACGACGTGACCGTCTACGAGGCGAGCGACCATCTGGGCGGCCAGATTGTGCTGGCGGCCGCGCCCCCGCGCAAGGACGAGATCATGCGCTCGGTCGAGTACTACGAGAAGATTCTGCCTGGCCTGGGCGTGAAGGTTGAGCTCAACCACGTCGCTAGCCCCGCGGACCTCAACGCCGCCGACGCTGCGATTGTGGCCGTAGGCGCGCACGACGTGGTCATCCCCGTTCCGGGTGCCGATTCGGACAAGGTCGTCTCGAGCTGGGACGTGCTGGCCGGCAAGGTGGAGCTTACGGGCCGCGTCGTCGTCATTGGCGGTGGCCTGGTGGGCACCGAGACTGCCGAGTACCTGCTGCAGCACGGCTGCGAGGTGGCGATCGTGGAGATGCTCGACAAGATTGCCGCGGGCGAGTCCGAGACCATTCTGCCGCTGATCATGAGCGACTTTGCCGAGCACAACGTGGAGCAGCACGTGAAGACCCGCCTGACCGCCATTACCGACGAGGGTGTGGAGGCCATTCGCACCATCGAGGACGGCACCGAGGAGCCGGTGAAGATCGCCTGCGATTACGTGGTGATGGCCGTGGGCTCCAAGGCCAACGCGTTTGACCTGGACGGCGTGACGGTGCCCGTGACCTGCGTGGGCGACTGCTCGGGCGAGCGCACCGCCGACATTGCGAGCGCCATTCGCACGGCGTATCACGCGGCCAACGAGCTGTAGTTGAACATCGCGGCCAGGCGGGGCGGTAGCGCGGATCCGCCTCGCCCGGCTGTGTCCCGTCGGGTGTCAACCGGTGCGGGGCCTGCAAGCGCAGCAGGTCCCGCCCTTTTTGTTTTGCTCCGGTGGATGGCAATGCGCGGTAATCATGAGGAGTGAGGACGTCTACTGCCTTGCAGATCACTCAAAAATATTGGGGGAGGGGTTAATAACTATATCCTCTATATCAAAGGACATAAAGAGATGCCAATTTTGTTGACAAGCGAATGACGATTAGCTGCGAGTCAGCTACCAGCGTAAATAATCGATAAAGAAATGTCGTAATTTGGTGCCAAATGCCCAGATAACGCCGCGTCTATTTTAATTAACTACTTTGAGCAAACAGTAAAATGCTACTATCTAACTTGCACGTAAGAAAGCAGATTAACGGTTAAGGCTAAGAAGTGGCAGGTATGTCGGAAGCAACTAGGACTCGCACGCATGCGCCCGAGGTTAGGCAGCGCGCCGTCGAGATCCTCCAAGAGGGGGTCGGTCATCGCGCCCTCGCCGCGGAGCTTGGCATTCCCCAGGCCACGGTTCGTCAGTGGGCCCGCGCGTATGCCGTGGGCGTTCTCAATGCCGGTTCGCATCATCACACCTACTCGTACGACGTAAAGCTCGCTGTGGTTAAGGACCGTCTGGAAAACGGCTTGACGGTTCGCGAGGCCATGATCAAGCACAAGATTCCCAGCGAGTCTTCGGTCAAGGCTTGGTGCCGTCAGTACCGCGAGAGCGGTGAGGCCGCACTGGTCGATAAGCCGCGCGGTCGCAAGCCGCGCGTTAAAAAGGCGGAATAGCAAACGGGATGGTGCGCCCATAGGGGCGCATTTTTCTTGCCGCGCCAACTTTTTGGACCGGCGCGAGCCTGTCGGGACATCCTCCAAAGTGGCCAATAAACCGCGCGCAGTGGCCCGCGCGCCTGTCGCTGCGATAGGGGAGCGTCGCCCCACTGCTCCAAAGCGGACGTGCCCTTACCCCGTACGCCTAAAACTCCCCAGTTGACCGAAAACCTGCCGCCGCTGCTCCTCAATTGAGCTATAACGTTAAACAATTGCAGCGTTTTTGCATGGGGGAGTGATGGTATGACGCTACTGTATTTCCTTACCCTGTTTCCGCTGGTACCGGCGCTGAGCATGCTGCTCGCGCGCGGTGACCGCGCCCGCGATGCGGTGGGGCTCATAGGTTCCGGCATTATTATGGCGGTGACAGTTGTAGTCGCCGTCATGTTTTTTGGCACGGGTCCGCAGAGCTTTGAGGTTGCCCCCGGTACCTCGCATGTGCTCTCGATCATCAGCTCCGTCATCGACGTCATCCTGTGCGCCGTCATCCTATACAACGCGTACAAATATAGGAACGCGCTCACCACGGTGCTCGGCATAGTCCAACTGGTGGGCTCGCTCGCCTTTGCAGCCATGACGCTGCCCGCGACCGAAGCCGTCACCGCAACCCCGCTCTACCTGGACTACATGAGTGTGATCATGGTGCTCGCCGTTGGCATTGTCGGCAGCCTTATCTGCGTGTATGCCCTGGGCTACATGAAGGACTTCCAGGCCCATGACGAGCACGAGGCCGCGCTGCGCGGGCAGACCGCGCCCGACCGTCGCCCGCAGTTCCTGGCGCTCATGTTCCTGTTCCTCTCGGCCATGTTCGTCATCGTGACGAGCGACAACCTTGAGTGGCTGTTCTGCGGCTGGGAAATCACCACCGTGTGCTCGTTCCTTATGATTGGCTACACGCGCACGCCCGAGGCCATCAAAAACGCCTTCACCCAGATCATCCTCAACATGCTGGGCGGCATCGCGTTTTTGGCGGGCCTTATGTTTCTGCACGTCAACGGCATGCCGCTGACCATCTCGGGCATGATCGAGCTTTCCGGCGCCGGTACCGCGCAGTCCGCACTGCTGGTGATGCCGGTCGTCCTGCTATCGCTCGCCGCCCTTACCAAGGCCGCACAGATGCCGTTCCACACTTGGCTGCTGGGCGCCATGGTTGCCCCCACGCCCACGAGCGCCCTGCTGCACTCGTCAACCATGGTCAAAGCCGGCGTGTTCCTGATGGTCAAGCTGAGCCCGCTCTATGCCATCTATCCCGTGACCGGCTTTATGGTCACGAGTGTGGGTGCCATCACGTTTTTGCTCGCTGCCCTCATGGCCATCTCGCAGAGCAACGCCAAGCGTGTGCTCGCGTACTCCACCATTTCCAACTTGGGCCTCATCAGTGCCTGCTTGGGTGTCGGCGCGCCCGAGGCCGTATGGGCGGCCATCTTCCTGATCCTGTTCCACACGGTGGCAAAGTCGTTGCTGTTCCTGTGCGTGGGCACGGCCGAGCATCATATCGGCAGCCGCAATATCGAGGACATGGACGGTATGTTCAGCCGCATGCCGCACCTGACGCGCCTGATGATGCTGGGCATCATGGGCATGTTTGTGGCGCCGTTTGGCATGCTCGTGTCCAAGTGGGGCGCCCTGGTGGCGTTTGCCCAGACCGGCAACGTGCTCATGATCATGGTTCTGGCCTTTGGCTCGGCCGCGACGTTTTACTTCTGGGGCAAGTGGCTTGCCAAGCTTTCGGGCGTCGACCCCACGGCTCAAAACGTTGAGGTCAATGTCCATAAGACCGAATGGATGGCGCTCAACACCATCGCCGCGTTGCTGATTCTGTGCTGCGTGGCGTTTCCGATTATCTCGAGCGGTCTGGTGTCGCCTTACTTGGCCATGGTGTTTGGCCGCGTGCCGTACGTTATCGGCAAGGACGCTATGTATCTGATGGTGGTTATCGTGGCGTTTATCGCCGTGGTGCTGCTGACTTCATTCCGCGTGAGCAACAAGCCGCACGTCAACGTGTACCTTTCGGGTGTGGGAACCGACAAATATCGCCATTTCCGCGGCTCGATGGGACACGAGGTGAAGGCCGAAAAGCGCAATTGGTACTCGGAGGACGCCCTTGGCGAGAAGCGTATTGGCCCCGCGGGTAGCGTCGTGTGCTGCAGCATTATCTTGTTTGCGCTGCTGTGTTGCGCGTGGATTGGGCCCGAGAGACTTGCCATGAGCGCGCCCTCGGTGCTGCGCGGCAAGTATTTTGAAGGTTCGGGCGTCGTGGGCATTTTTATTGGCACCGTGGCGTTTGCCTTGCTGGCGCCGCTTGTGGGCGGTCTGATCGACGGTCTTGACCGTAAGCTTTCGGCCCGCATGCAGGGCCGCGTGGGCCCGCGCCTGCTGCAGCCCTTCTACGACGTTGCCAAGCTCCTGCGCAAAGCCCCTGCCAGCGTAAACACCATGGACGATACCTACATGGCGTGCGCGCTCATCTTTACCGTGGTGGGCGGCGGCATCTTTGTGTCGGGTTCCAACACGCTGCTGTGCGCTTTTATGGTGACGCTCGCCGCGATCTTTGTGGTGCTGGCGTCCGCCTCGACGCAAAGTCCGTTTGCCCAGGTCGGCGCCGATCGTGAGTTGCTGCAGGTTATGAGTTACGAGCCCGCCGTTTTGCTGATGAGTGTGGGCCTGTATCTTGCCACCGACAGCTTCGATTCCATCGCCGTAACGGGGCAGTCGGCTCCCATCATCGTGTACAGCGCGCCCATTTTCCTTGCGCTGCTCGCGGTGCTCACCATCAAGCTGCGCAAGTCGCCGTTTGACCTTTCGTACTCGCATCATGCGCATCAGGAGATCGTCCAGGGCGTCGCCACCGAGATGAGCGGCGGCACGCTGGCCAAGATGACCCTTATGCACTGGTGCGAGACCGTGCTGTTTTTGATGTGGGTGGGCATGTTCTTTGTCTGGGACAACCCCGTGAGCTGGTTTGTAGCCCTGGTCGTGATGGTCGCGACGTATTTTGTCGAGGTCCTGATCGACAACACCTTCGCACGCAGCACCTGGCGCAGCTGCTTTAGGCTCGGATGGGGCGTGGCGCTGGTGTTTGGCCTGCTCAACCTTATGCCCATCCTTGTCGACGTGTTTATTTAGGAGGCGGCATCCATGGATCATAAAATGTCGCGCTCGCCGTGGGTTATTCATTACGACGGCTCGAGCTGCAACGGATGCGATATTGAGGTGCTGGCCTCGCTCACGCCACTGTTCGATGCGGAGCGGTTTGGCGTGGTCAACACCGGCAACCCCAAGCATGCGGATATCTTTTTGGTGACGGGGTCGGTCAATGCCCAGAACCTGCCCGTCGTGCGCCAGATCTACAACCAGATGCTCGAACCCAAGTGCGTGGTGGCCTGCGGTATCTGCGCGTGTTCGGGCGGCGTATTCCGCGATGCCTATAACGTGATCGGCGGCGTGGACCGCGCGATTCCCGTGGACGTGTACGCGCCCGGGTGCGCCATTCGCCCCGAGACGGTGATCGATGCCATCGTTGAGGCATGCGGCATCCTGGACCAGAAGGAGGCCGTGATGCGCGCCGGCGGCAATCCGCTCACCGTGGGCGGTGCCGCTACCTGGGACGGCGGCGTTGAGCTGGGCGAGGACGGGTTTGTGGCTGCTGCGGGTGCCGGGGCCGGTGTCGACTCAGGCGCGGCTGACGGCGCACCCGCCGCTGCAAAGGAGGCCGAGTAATGCAAAAGGCTATCTATACCACCGTCGGGCTCGACGAGCTCCTGCCGCATGTGCAGGCGCTCAAGGGCGTCGGCGCGCGCTTTGTGCAAATGCACGCCGAGCGCTGTGTGGACGACGGATCGTATCGCCTGGTCTATACGTTTATCAACGTCCGTGCTGCTCAGGAGCAGATTGCGCAGGACGGCAGCTATGCGATCGAGAACCTGGTGGTTGAGGGAATTAATCAGTACCAGGAGATTCCGTCCATCAGCTCGTACTATCCGGCAGTATTCCCGTTTGAAAACGAAGCGCACGACCTGTTTGGTCTTGCCATTACCGATATGCAGATTGACTTTAAGGGCTTTTTCTACCAGGTCTCGACTGCCGAGCCCATGAGCGTTATCACGCCCGAGGTGAAGGCCGCGCGCGAGAAAGCCATGAAGGTCCGTGCCGCTGCCGAGGCCAAGGCGCGCAAGGCCGCGGCCGAGAAGGCTGCTACTGCCACGGCCGCTGCGGGGGAGGGCACTGCGGGCGCTGGCGATGCTGCGGGCGCTGCCGTCGCTCAGCCCGCTGCGGCTGCCGGCTCCGATGCTCAGCACGATGAAACTGCTGCGAAGGCCGCGCTCAAGGCTGCCGAGATGGAGGCAAAGCTCGCCGCCATGGATCCCGAGAAAGCGGCCAAGGTCCGCGCGGCGCTTGCCGCCAAGGCCGCCCGCGACAAGCAGAAAAAGGAGGCGTAAGGTCCATGGCACATCGCTCCGTTATTCCGTTTGGCCCGCAGCACCCGGTGCTGCCCGAGCCGCTTCATCTGGACCTGGTAATCGAGGACGACCGCGTCATCGAGGCAATTCCGCAGATCGGCTTTGTGCACCGCGGGCTCGAGAAGCTCACCGAAAAGCGCGACATGCACCAGTTTGGCTACATCGCCGAGCGCATCTGTGGCATCTGCGCCGTGGGCCACAGCTACGGTTATGCCAGCGCCTGCGAGCGCATGCTCGACATCGAGGTGCCCGGCCGCGTGCAGTATATCCGCACCATTTTGCACGAGCTTTCGCGTATTCATTCGCACCTGTTGTGGCTGGGTCTGCTCGCCGACGCCTTTGGCTTTGAGGCGCTGTTCTATCGTTCGTGGACCCTGCGCGAGCAGATTCTCAAGATCTTCGAGAGCACGTGCGGTGGCCGCGTGATTCTGTCGATTAACGAGATCGGCGGCCTTAAGCACGATATCGAGGACTCCGAGCTGGCGGGCATTGTCCAGACGCTCGATGCCATGCGTCCTGACTACGAGGCCCTGGTGCATACGTTTTTGGACGACAACAGCTGCGGCGAGCGCCTGCATGGCGTGGGCATGATTAGCAAGAAAGACGCGCTGGAGCTTTCGATGGTCGGTCCGTTTGGGCGCGCATCGGGCGTGGATTACGACGTGCGCATGTTTGACGACGGTGCCTATGCGGATCTGGCTGCGTTTGAGCCCATCGTTGCTACCGATGGCGATTGCTATGCCCGCTGCCAGGTGCGTTGCGCCGAGGTCACGCAGGCCATGGACATCATTAAGGAGCTTGTGGGCAAGATTCCGCACGACGGGATTGGCGGGCGCACCAAGCTTACGCCGGCCGACGGCGCGCGCGGCGAGGTTGTGATTGAGCAGCCGCGCGGCGAGGCGTATTACTATGTGCGCGGCAACGGCACCAAGAACCTGGACCGTTTCCGCGTGCGCACGCCAACGTCGCAAAACTTGGCGGGTCTGACGCATGCGCTGCAGGGCGTACTCCTTGCCAACGTTCCCATGATTATCCTGACCATCGACCCCTGCATTAGCTGCACGGAAAGGTAGGCGCGGCATGAGTTTGCTGACATTTGCCAAGACGGCCTTGGGCTCTATGGTCAAGCAGCCGGTCACGGTGTGCTATCCGCAGGAGAAGCTCGCGGCGCCCGAGCGCTTGCGCGGGCATATCGTCAACGACATGGACGTGTGCATTTGCTGCGGCATGTGTGCGCGTCGCTGTCCGGCGGGCGCGCTCGCGGTCGATCGCAAGGGTGGAACGTGGTCGATCGACCCGTATGCCTGCGTGGTGTGCGGTGAGTGCATCGAGAGCTGCCCCAAGCACTGCCTGACTATGGACACCGCCCGCACCCCAGTCGCAGCGGACAAGACTCCCACAGTAGAAACCAAGCTGGAATAGCGCTGGAACAGGGGCCGGTGGGGCAAAAATGCCCCACCGGCCCCGCGCGTGAACGCGCGGTTGGGCTGCCACGAACAAAACTATGCCGGATTACGGGGCTGGATAGCGAACCTCCCACCATACGGAAAATCCCAAAAACAAAACCGCAGGTAGATAGCCTGCCGTTTTTCAAAAAATGAGGGTATGGATGAGGGTCCCGACTTTAGCCCCGTAATCCGGCATAGTTTTGAAATGGCATCATATCCGTAACAGCCTTGAACTCCCGTGGACGGAGGGAAACGAATCATTTTGGCCTTGCGAGAGCTGCCGCGTGACCCGTTTGCCACGAAATGGGCCCATCTACTACGTTTAAGCCGCTGCCCTTAACCATGGCGAACAACGCAAAAACAAAACAGCAGGTAGAACGCCTGCGGTTTTTAGTAAAACGTGGGTATGGTCAGGGGTATCGGGTCAAACGTAGTAGATGGGCCAGTTTCGTGGCGGGCATCGCCAGCTGATTCCCCGGGGACGGAGGAAAACGGATCATTTTGCTCCCGCAAGGCCCCACATAGCGCCGTTTGCCGCTGTGCGCGCTCACGACTTTTGAGTCGCACCCGTTTTCCTGCGAAAACGCCGTGTCTCAACTTTGGTGAGACATTTGTCTCACGCCCAAAACAGAATCTGGAACATGTGTCACCTGCCCAAATTGTGTCTCATTTCGTAACTTTAGGCTGTTGCAAGGTCTGAGACCGCGAGAAGGGAGACGCGATGAGTAAGTACACGAGGGGTCTCTTGGCGGTGATACTGGCCGTAGTGCTGGTGTTGCCGGCTGCGGCATTTGCCATGCTGCCCGAGGCCAACGCCAGGTCCAGCACCGGAATGGACGGACCGACGGTGAGCGGAAAGATAGTCGACCCTGACACCACCGGCCGCTGGCAGTACTGGGCGTCGGGCGGCGAGCAGGACCTGACGACACGTTATGTAGGCCGAATCTGGACGGACAAGACGGTCGAGCCAGCGCAGGACGAAAAGTCCGACTTTGTGACGACGCTCTCCACGATGTCTTCGACTTCTGACACAACGTCGCTGGTCACTAAACCGCTCGATATCGTGATGGTGCTTGATGCCTCCGGGTCGATGGATAATGACATGGGTGACAGCGATTCGACCAAACGCATCGACGCACTCAAGGCAGCTGCCAGTTCCTTTATCGACACCATCGCCGAGCAAAACAAGAGCATTAAAGATACGAATAAGCGGCATCAGGTTGCCATCGTTAAGTTTTCGGGTGCAAAGAAAAACGAGATCGGCAACGATACGTATCGCGATCGTCAGGGATACACGCACAACTACTCGCAGACCATGAAGAGCCTGACGCCGTGTGTTGATAGCGCTGCGACGGAACTTAAGAATACGGTCGGCTACATCGAGCCTGCCGGTGCCACGCGGGCTGATTACGGCCTTGAACTTGCTCGCGACATGTCGGGCCGCGAGGATGCCCAGAAGGTAGTTGTGTTCTTTACGGACGGCACGCCCACAGACGTCAGGAACTTTAACCCTACGGTTGCCAATAATGCCATAGTCGCCGCCAAGAAAATGAAGGGGAAAGGCGCTACGGTCTACACCATCGGCATTTTTGATGATGCGAATCCCGCTGACGAGCCTACGAACTACTGGACGAGCGACGAAAACAAGTTCATGCACGCCGTGTCGAGCAACTATCCAAACGCCACGTCCTACACAACCAATGAGCTTGGTAAGCGCACCGAGAATTCCGATTTCTACAAGGCTGCGTCGAATGCCGATGAGCTCAAGAAGGTGTTTGATGATATCTCGAGCTCTATCACCTCGGGCAAGGGCTCTCCCACTCAGATCGAGGATGGTTACGACGAGAGCAAGTCCGGCTACATCACCTTCAGTGATGAGCTGGGCGACTTTATGCAGGTCGATACGTTTGTCAGCGCTCAGATTAATGGCGTCCCCTTTGATGAAGTGACCAAGACAACCAAGGGCAATACGGACACGTACGAGTTTTCGGGCGTGGCCAAGGACCTGGCCATCACCGTCGAGCGCTCTGCCAATGCGCAGCAGGGCGATATCGTGACGGTTAAGATCCCCGCATCGCTGATTCCGCTGATCCGCTATCACGTGGACATGGAAAACGGGATCTTTGAGCGCACGTCGCTCAATGACATCAAGCCTATTCAGATTAAATACACCTCGAGCGTCAAGGACGAAGCACGCAACAACCTGTTTACGCCCGATAAGGTGCTCAAGAAGTATATCGATGACCACAAGGACGCCGACAACCAGACGGTCTACTTCCTGGCCAACAAGTGGTCGGGCGGCGAGCTGGGCGATGTTGTCGCCGAGTTTGAGCCCGCCGATACCAACAGCTACTATTACTTCCAAAAAATCACGCCTATCTACACGGACAAGGAATGCACCCAGCGCGCGACGGTAAAGCCGCAGGGCAACGACGTCTATTACTACAAGGACGAGTTTGTGGCGATGGGCGCAAACGACAAGCCGAAGGACGACTATGCCGTTGTGGAGTTTGAGGGGCACGAGATCGCCAACTACGACGGCGCTCTGGTCAAAGATGACGGCTATTGGTCCTTTAATAAGGGAACCGCGCGCTTGGCCTATATCGACCAGCTGCATACCACCAAGGACGATGTGGAGGCGAACGGCAACAAGACCGAGACCGCGCGCGACGTGCTTAACCCCAGGTGGAATGACCTTTCCTCCGTTGCGACTTCCACGCACGTGCATTCGCACCTGGGCAACAACGGCAAGATTATCTTTAGCCTTGCAACCAAGCCGACAACGGTGGATACCAAGACTGACTTTGGTCTGACCAAGGTGCTCGAGGGCCGCAAGTGGGCGGATACGGATGCGTTTGAGTTTGAGCTCTCCGCGACGTCCGACAACAATGCCCCGATGCCCGACCCCGCGACCGTAACTGTGACCAATGCCGATCTCGACAAGGGCAAGGCAGCCATTAACTTTGGCAAGATTACTTATGTCGAGCCGGGCGAGTACACCTATGAGGTCCGCGAGGTCAAGGGCGACGCCGGTGGCATTACCTACAGCAAGAACGTTGTCACGTTCAAGGTGACTGTGACGGTTAACGCCAAGGGCGAGCTTAAGGCTGACGTTGAAAAGACCTCGGGTGAGACTAAGTTCACGAACACCTATAGCGCCAAGACGGAAACCCCGCTGACTCTTGAGGCTACCAAGACACTCACGGGGCGCCTGATGGCCGACGGTGAATTCAAGTTTACGTTGAGCTACGCGGGGCACGACGAGGTCCTGCTGAACGCAACCAACAAGAGTGGCAAGGTTGAGTTCGGTCCGCTGACGTACACGACCAAGTCGCTTGTCAAGCTTGTCGAGGAAGACAAGGCGTTGTTTGACGCCAGCGCAGATAAGCCCACGTGGACTATTCATTACATTGCTGCCGAGCAGACCGGCGAGCTGCCTGCGGGCGTGAGCGCTACCACGGCGGCAATTGACGCATATGTGACCGTTGCCGACAACGGCGATGGTACCCTGACGGCGACGGCTGTCTACGGCGACGCCGGCAACGAGTTTGTGAACTTCTACACTGCCGCGCCTGTCGAGGTATCGCTTGTGGGCAAGAAGAATCTGCAGGTTCCTGATGGCCTGACCCCGGCTGACATTGCCGGCAAGTTCACCTTTACCGTGACCGGTGAAGAGGGCGCACCCATGCCCGCGAACGCGAGCGTGACCAATGATGCCAAGGGCAAGGTCGACTTTGGCAAGATCGCCTTTACGCTCGACGACCTTAACAAGGCTCTGGGCGAGAAGCGCGAGAAGCGCGAGCACACCTTTACCTACACCGTGACCGAGTCCGGTAAGGTTGCTGGCGTGACCAACGACGCCAACGCCACGCGCAAGGTTTCCTACACCGTGACCGATGACGGCAAGGGTAATCTGAGCGTATCCCACAAGCCAGACGGCGATGTGGCATTTACGTTCACCAATGCCTATAACGTGAAGCCTGTCGAGGATCGGATCACCGCGACCAAGGTCCTGACCGGGCGCGACATGACTGAGGGCGAGTTTTCCTTCGAGCTCGTCGAGGGCGAGGGCAAGGACGCCAAGGTCGTTGCCACCGGCAAGAACGCCGCCGACGGCACGATTACGATGAGCCCCGTGAAGTACGACAAGGCTGGAACGCACACCTACACGCTGCGCGAGGTTAACGGCGGAACCACCAGCAAGGGCGTCACCTACAGTGATGCCAAGTTCACCATCGTGACGACCATCACCGATAACGGCGACGGTACGCTCAGTGCCACGCATGTTCTGAAGGACGTCAAGGTTGCCGAGTTCAAGAACTCCTACAACGTGACCCCCAAGAGCTCCAGCGTCACCGACCTGATCACCGCGGACAAGGTCCTGGACGGGCGCGACCTCAAGGCTGGCGAGTTCCGTTTCGAGCTCGTCGAGGGCAATAGCGTGGTCGCCACCGGCACCAACAATGCCGACGGCAAGATCGTGATGGATCCCGTCACCTACACTGAGACTGGCGAGCACACCTACACGCTGCGCGAGACCAAGGCCGGCACCACCGAAAACGGCATTACTTACAGCACCGCTGAGTACACTATTGTGACCATCGTCAAGGACAACGGCGACGGCACCCTCAGCGTGGAGCATAAGCTGCAAAACGACGAGAAGGCGACCTTTGAGAACGCCTATAACGTGACGCCCAAGGATTCCAGCGTTACCGACAAGATCAAGGCGACCAAGTACCTGACCGGGCGCGACATGACTGAGGGCGAGTTTTCCTTCGAGCTCGTCGAGGGCAACGAGGTTGTCGCTAGGGGCACCAACGCTGCCGACGGCAAGATTACGATGAGCGAGATCACCTACAACGAGCCCGGCAAGCACACCTACACGCTGCGCGAGGTCCCGGGCGACGCCGGCAACGGCATCACCTACGATGGCAAGACCTACACCATCGAGACGACCATCACCGACAAGGGCGACGGCACGCTCGAGGCGAAGCATGTCCTGAAGGGCGACGAACTCGCCGAGTTCAAGAATACCTACAGCGTGATCCCGCTCGATGCAGAGCTCGACTTTGATCTGAGCAAGGCCATTGACGGCCGCGACTGGACGGATGCGGACGAGTTCAGCTTTACCATCACCGCCCCCGAGGGCACCCCGCTGCCCGACTCCGCAACCGTAACCGTGAGCAAGAAGGACGCGAAGGACGGCATCGCCGCCATCAACTTCGGCAAGATTCGCTACACGGCTGCCGGAACCTACAAATATGAGATCCGCGAGAACGCGGGCAACGCGGCGGGCATGACGTATGACGGACATGTCGCGACCGCCGAAGTGGCCGTGACCGAGAACGGCGAGGGCGTCCTGACCGCCAACGTCACCAAGAAGGAAAGCGGCCGCTTCACCAACACGTACCGCACTGAGCTCGATTACGCCGCGGCCGGCGGCCTTAAGCTCAGCAAGACCCTCTCCGGACGTCCCATGACCGAGGGCCAGTTTAGCTTTACCGTGACGCCCGCCGACGAGGCTTCAGCCAACGCGCTTGGTCTGCTGCCCGGGGCCAACACTTTCAAGTCTCCTGCGACGGCAGAGGCAACGGTCGGTCTGATTGACATTCTGGCGGGCCATGAGGTCAAGTTTACGCAGGCTGACGCCGGCAAGACCTTCAAATACACCGTGGCCGAGAAGAACGACGGCAAGCCCGGCTACACCTACGATAGCGCCGAGCGCACCGTGACGATCGCTATCGCCGACGATGGTGCCGGTACGCTCACTGCCACCACGACCGTTACTGGCAACCCCGACAAGGGAACGCTGGTAACCGAGTACGAGACTGGTGCCGCTGCGGTCGAGAGCGCCGTGGTCCCGTTCGTCAACAGCTATAGCGCCACGACCGATGCACCTGGTGGTGCCGTTGCTCAGGTCGTTGCCACCAAGACCCTGACCGGCCGTCCGCTGGCCGACGGCGAGTTCTACTTTGGTATCGCCTATGCGGGCGAGACGGAAGCCATCGGCGGCACGTGCGTTACCAACGTTAACGGCCAGGTGAGCTTTGGCGAGCTGCATTACACGACCGAGATGCTTGCCGACCTGGTAAACGCCCGCCGCGCCATCCGCACCGACACGGATGCCAAGCTTGCGTGGACCATCAACTACACGGCGTTTGAGTACACGTCCCCGCTTGCAGCAAAGGGTATTACCGCCGCGAAGTCGAGCTTTAGCTTTAAGGTCATCGTCGTCGACAACGGCGACGGTACCCTGACGGCAAAGCCTGACTACGGTGGCGTCGAGCCTGTGTTCGAGAACGTCTACGGCGCCGATGCCGTTGACGCCGCGCTCGCCGGCACCAAGAAGCTCCAGGCTGCCGAGGGCCTGACCCCGGCAGACATTGCGGGCAAGTTCACCTTTACCGTGACTGCCGATGAGGCGGGCGCCCCGATGCCCGAGCGCGCGACCGCAACCAACGACGCGGCCGGCAACGTGGACTTTGGCAAGATCCACTTTACGCTTGAGGACCTCAACCGCGCCTTGGGCGTGACGACCGATGCTTCTGACGACGCATTAAGCGACGCCGAAGCCAACACCGATGAGGTCGAGGTCGACGCCGACGCTGCCGAGACCGATGAGTCCAACGACGAGTCCAAGCCTGCAGCCCCCACCGGCCCGCGCTCGCACACCTTTACCTACACGGTGACCGAGTCCGGTAGCGCCCCTGGCGTGACCAACGACACCAACGCCACGCGCAAAGTTTCCTACACCGTGACTGACGACGGTGCCGGACATCTGAGTGTCGTGCGCAACGGCGACGACGGTGCGGACTTCACGTTCACCAACACGTACGGCGTGGCGCCCACCGACTCTTCCGTGACCGATCAGGTCAAGACGGTTAAGCGTCTGACCGGACGCGACCTTGCAGCTGGCGAGTTCACGTTTGAGCTGCTCGAGGACGGCGTGGTTGTCGCCAGCGGCACCAACGACGCCAACGGTAACGTTACGCTGAGCCCGATCCGCTACGAGGCGCCCGGTACGCACACGTACACGCTGCGCGAGGCTTGCCCCAACGCGCTCGGCCTGTACAAGGGCGTCGCCTATGACGGTACGACCTACACCGTCGTGACCACCGTATCCGACAACGGCGACGGCACGCTGACCGCGTCGCACAAGCTCGAGGGAACTACCGAGTCGGCTGGCTTTACCAACAAGTATCACGCCATGCCTACGCAAGTCTCCATCGGCGCGGTCAAGGTGCTCGAGGGACGCGAGCTCAAGAAGAACGAGTTTAGCTTTAAGCTCGTTGGCGAGGACGTCGAGTCCACCGTCACCAACGGCGCCGACGGCAAGATCAACTTCGACAAGTTCGAGTACGACGAGCCCGGTACGTACGTCTACACCATCAGCGAGGTCAGGGGCGACGAGGCCGGTATGACCTACGACAAGTCCGTCTTTACCGCGACCGTCAACGTGGTCGATGACGGCGAGGGCAACCTCAAGGCGAACATCGCCTTTACCAAGGGCGACAAGAGCGTCGAGGGTATCGTGTTCAACAACACGTACAAGAAGCCCGAGGCTCCTGCGCCTACGCCCGACCCCGGCACGCCCAAGACGGTGACGAACATCGTCAAGACGGTCAAGGGTTTCCTGCCCACTACGGGTGACCAGCAGGCCGCCGCACTGCTCATGGCATTCGTTATTGCCACGGCCGGCGTTGGAGCCTTGGTCTGGGGTATCCGTAAGCGTTAGGCACGCACGCAGTGCCCGGGGCCAAAAGGCCCCGGGCGGCCGGCGGGGAGCCAGAACGCAGCCCCCACCCCCACCCTCAGCCGCCACGGAGACATCTCCCTTCTCCGTGGCGGCGCTTTTGTGCGTAGACGAGAAGGGTTCGCCACGAAACCGGCCCATTTACTACGTTTGACTGCCTGTTCCCGACCATGCTGAAAAACACAAAAACAAAACCGCAGGTAGAACGCCTGCGGTTTTTATGAAACGCGGTTATGGTCAGGTGTATCGAGTCAAACGTAGTAGATGGGCCGATTTCGTGGCGGGCGCCGTCAGCCGATCTCCGCGGGCGGAGGAAAACGGATCATTTTTGGCTCTGTACGGCTTGCGGGGCGTCGGTATGTGACCCCACTGTTCCAAAACTATGTCGGTTTACGGGGCCGAATCGCGAACCCCCAACCATGCCGATAGTTGCAAGAATAAAACCGCAGGTAGATGAGCCGTCATTTTTCGAAAAGCGCAAGTATGGACGGGGTTCCTGGGTTTAGCCCCGTAAACCGGCATAGTTTTGAAATGGCATTAAATCGGTAGCAGCCATTTTGCTATGCCGGGGCGGTCGGCCGTTGGGTAATTACCCTCGCAGGTAGGCGATGGCGATTTGGGTGCGGTTGCGCAGGCCCATTTTGGCAAGAATCGAGCTGATGTGGTTGCGTACGGTGCCTTCGCCCATGTAGGCGGTGGCGGCAATCTCCTTGTTGTCGAGGCCGCGGGCGATGAGCTCGGCGACTTCGAACTCGCGGTCGGTCAGGCTGACAAAGGCTGCGGGCCGGCGGGTCGCGCCGGCCTCGACGTCCGCCCCACCAAAGTTGATATCCTCGATTGCCTTGCCTTCGAGCACGCGTTTACCGTCCATAACCTGCGCCAACGCCGGTGGAATGGCGGCGACATCGGTTTTAATCAGATAGCCGCGGGCGCCCAGCTTGAGCGCCGACACAATGTACTCGTCATCCGAGAATGTCGTCAGAAACACCACGCACGCCGCAGGGTCGCGCTCGAGGATCTCGCGTGCCGCCGAAAGGCCGTCGCGCTCCGGCATCTGAATGTCGAGCAGTGCGATATCGGGTGCGTGCTCGGCGTAGAGCGCCACCGCATCGTTGCCGTTGGCGCCGGTGCCCACCACCTCGATCTGCGGCTGGGCGCCCAGGATAATCTTGAGCGAATCGACCACCAAGCGGTCGTCGTCGACAACGATGAGCCTCATCGGTCCTCATCTCCTTGCTGTTTGGGAACGGTGGCAAACACGCGCCAGCCGCCGACGCCGGCGCGCGGACCGGCGGTGAAGGTGCCGCCAAGCGCCTCGATGCGCTCGCGCATGGAGGCGAGCCCCATGCCCTCCGCGGCGCCACGGCCGATTGCTTGGACCCCGCCCACGCCATTGTCGGTAACGATGAGCTGGTAAAACGACGGATGCTCCATGCACCGTACGGTGACAGTATGGGCGCAAGCGTGGCGCATGGTATTGGAGAGCGCCTCGCGCAGGACCGCCGCAAAGCAGTTCGCGACGTTTGCGGGTGCATGCTCGGTCATAACCTCAAACTCAATCTGCGGGCCGCTGTCCGAGCGCGCGCCTTCAACAATGCGTTCGAGCTGCACGGAAAGGTCGACAGCGTTGTCGTTGAGCGCATGGACGCTAGTACGCACAAGCTGGAGCGCCTCGTCAACCGTGCGTTTGACGTCGGCGAAATCGGCGGCGACGCCGGGCTCGTCCGCGTGGATCACGCGCAGGGCTTCGGCTTGTAGCGAGGCACGCGTGAGCTGGTGTCCGACGTTATCGTGGATCTCGCGCGCGATGCGGGCGCGTTCGGCGAGCGTCGCGAGCTCGACTTCGTAGTCCTGGCGATCGGCGAGGTCACGGTTGCGCGCCTCCAGCGCCAGAGCTCGTTCCTGCAACTCGTCGCGGATACGGCGCATGCGCTGCTGCTCGCGCTCTAGCTGGGCGGTACGTAGCGATAACAAGGTGGCGGCAACCGAAAGGATGGCGGTCAGCAGAAGCGTTCGGGCGGTGAGCGCATCGACGCGAAGGTCCGCGACAAGCGCAAAGGTAAAGACGGAGCCAATGCTCAGTGCGATCCAGGCGTGCTCGCGGCGCACGCGTCGCGCGATGTCATAGAGGGCGAGAGGCGCAAACGGCACAAACGGCGGCACGAAGACAGCCGCGATAATGTAAGCGTAGCTGCCGGCCTCGCTGGTGCGACGGGTGCGCTCTCCCTGCGCGACCTCGGCCAGTGAGGTGGCGATAACGCCAAGGCAAAACGCCGTGACCAAGCGAGCGTCCACGGCAAGACCCATGGCGGCCGCAATGCAGCACGCCAGCACGATCGATTTGTCGAAAAGCCTGTTCATACGGGTATTGTACGCGAAGCCGCGCGCGGGGGAGGCGCCGCCCGGGGCAACCGTGACATTCCTCCCGCACGGCAAAGCGGCGTCGATCGCTCGCGCAAGCGGGGGGGGGTCGCCTTCGTCCCCTCGCACTCGTGACAAAGCTCACTGGTGCGCGCCGCCTGCTCCTGCGATGATGCAATTGTACCGGGCCACGACCAACAGAAGGGCCGCCTCATGGCAGACATCGTCCACGTCGAAAACCTCGTCAAGCGCTACGACGATCTTATCGCGCTCGACCACTTTAACCTGAGCATCGCCCCCGGCGAGATCTTTGGCCTGCTGGGCCCCAACGGCTCGGGCGAGACCACGTCCATCAACTGCATTCTGCAGCTGCTTGCCTACGACAAAGGCA
>ERZ827516.676-NODE-676-length-35592-cov-6.089794_pt1 | contig 35592 bp, 32 predicted proteins | sample MGYA00519703_ERZ827516 | MGnify/ENA primary metagenome ERZ827516 (study PRJEB31778, sample SAMEA3449337) | human gut metagenome | biome: human gut; feature: human-associated habitat; material: faeces | place: United Kingdom | collected 2010/2012 ...
ACTACGGTGCATTTATCGAAATCGCTCCGGGCGTAGAAGGTCTGATCCACGTTTCTGAAATGTCTTGGACACAGCACTTGCGTTCTGCTCAGGACTTCATGAAAGTAGGCGACGAAATCGAAGCTGTTATCCTGACCCTGGATCGCGACGAACGTAAGATGTCATTGGGTATCAAACAGCTGAAAGCTGATCCGTGGGAAGATATCGAATCTCGCTTCCCGGTAGGTTCTCGCCACATGGCTAAAGTTCGTAACTTCACTAACTTCGGTGTATTCGTAGAAATCGAAGAAGGCGTAGACGGCTTGATCCACATCTCTGACCTGTCTTGGACAAAGAAAATCAAACATCCGTCAGAATTTACTCAGATCGGTGCTGAAATCGAAGTTCAGGTTCTGGAAATCGACAAAGAAAACCGCCGTTTGAGCTTAGGCCACAAACAATTGGAAGAAAATCCCTGGGATGTATTCGAAACAATCTTCACTGTAGGTTCTATCCACGAAGGAACAATCATCGAAGTACTGGATAAGGGTGCTGTAATCTCTCTGCCTTACGGCGTTGAAGGTTTCGCAACTCCGAAACATCTGGTAAAAGAAGACGGTTCTCAGGCTGCTGTAGACGAAAAACTGCAGTTCAAGGTGATCGAATTCAACAAGGAAGCTAAGAGGATCATCCTTTCTCACAGCCGTATCTTCGAAGATGAACAGAAAGGCACTAAGAAAGAAACTGGCGAAAAGAAATCATCTGCAAAACGCGGTGGAAAGAAAGAAGAAGAATCTGCAATGGTAACCGGTCCGGTTGAAAAGACGACACTGGGTGACATTGAAGAGCTCGCTGCCCTGAAAGAAAAATTGGCTGGTAAATAATTATCGCCTTTTCAAATAAAACAAAAGGAGATGTCCATCCGGATATCTCCTTTATTATTGCCTGAAAAAAGAATAGAGAAAGCTTTCTCAGTCTATCTCCTTAATCGCTTCCTCTACCTGTTCCTGCTCACCGTAATATTGGCAACTTTCGCCGATACCCAACAAAGCATTCATTTCATGACGCTTGTCCAGGTCCGTAAAATAAGCGTCTACTACCTTATAAATATCGAATCCGTCCGTTGAACCGGCCGCCAGATTCAATGATTCTACCAATTTACCTGTAGCTTTGCGAATTTCAGCTTTATTAATCAAATGAAACTCATTGTTGTGAATTAATTGACTCTTTCCCATGATGTTTGATTTAAAAGTTATACTTGTTCTTCATTAATAACCATTCCTCAAAGCGGTAAGTTTAATCTTGCTGCTTCGTTTCATGCACTAAATATACAAACATCCTCGGATCTTTCAACCTTTCAAGCCTTTTATTTTCAATAAACATGAAAAACAAATCCGATCCCGGTCTCACGATATTCCATGATGAGCAAGGATAACCGGACCTCCAAACATAGAATAAGTTCTATTCTATTTGGTTATGTAAAAATTAATGCTGAAATTTGTTCACAGATTATATAAAAGATATGGGCACGAACGAAGACAACTACAATGTAACTATTCTGATCGCAGAAGACGAGGAAAGTAATTTCCTACTATTAAAAACCATTTAAAAAAGACACTGTAACGTTCTGCAAGCCAGAACCGGCTTGGAGCTATTGAAAGTTTTTGCTGAAAAAGGAGCCGATTTGATTTTGCTGGATATAAAAATGCCGGAAATGAATGGTATAGAAGCTCTGAAAGAGATTAGAAAGAAAGACACGAACATACCGATTATCATGCAGTCCGCCTATGCCTTCGAAAATGACATGGAAGCCGCCCGTGCTGCCGGAAGCAACGGATTTATCACCAAGCCCATCAATATCGTCGAACTGAAAAAAACGATCTCCAAATTCTTACCGCAGATAATCTGGTAAGAAGCTGAAAGCCGACATATTATAAAAAAGTGGAATAGCCATAACGATTGTTATGGCTATTCCACTTTTTTGCTTTTCCACAGACACCTTAACCAGCAAACCCTCCCTTTCATTTTTATCAAAAAACATTCATTTTACGGAGATATCCGCATTAATTTTCTTTATAAACTCCGCCTAAACAAAACATTATCCCCCCGGTTTAAGAGGTGGGTAAAATTATTTTGGATAAAAAAGTGTCCGTGATTAAGGATCATATTTCCGGAAAACTATACCAAACCGGCACTAATGAATTTTCATATAGAACGAAATTATACTTTTACAAACGAAACTAAAATGAACATGTCAGACAAAAATAAAAGGACATCTGATAAAAAGGAGATTTCTCATTCTTTAGGAAACGATTTTAAGATTTTCAGGAATTCAACGAAATTTTCTATTCCCTTATATCCTTCTTATTCCCGTAGGGCTGTTGTTGCCTTTTGCACGGGTGGAAGAGCAAAAGTGGATATACACGGGTATGAGCATTTGTTTACCAAAGGGGAACTCGTTGTCATTTTTCCAGGTCAGCTGGTTTCTTTGTCTGAAATCAGCCAGGATTTCACCGTCAGCTATTTTTCATTGTCTCTCAGTCTTTATAACGACGTGCTTAGCGGTCTCCACCGCTTCTCACCCCATTTCTTCTTTTATATGAGGAGCCATTATCATTATAAGCTTTCAGACTTGGAAACATCCAAGTATATCAATTTCTTCCAGTTGATTTACAGCAAGGTGAATGCTCCCGAAAACTTATATCGTAAAGATTCGGTCATCCTGCTCATGCGGATTTTCTATCTGGATCTCTACAATATATATAAAGTGAATTCGCACACCGGAAAACAGACGTTCGACAATCATAAGAAGGAACTGGCCCATGGATTCTTTCTGCTCATCATGAAGTTCTACAAGGAGAACAGAAGCGTAGCATTCTATGCCGACAAGCTGCATATCACTCCCAAATATCTCACGATGGTAGTCAAGGAAGTGAGCGGAATGTCGGCCAAGGACTGGATAACCGAATATATCCTGCAGGAGATCAAGTTCCTGTTAAAAAACTCATCTCTGAACATCCAGGAGATCGCTATCCGGACACATTTCTCCAACCAGACATCACTTGGGAGGTTTTTCAGGCAACATACGGGATTGTCTCCTTCGGACTACAGAAAGCAGAATTAATAACAAGCAAATAATCAATTAAACAGACAAAAAAAAGAATTCGAACAGCCTATCAACCGGATAAGCTCCAATAAGCGAAATTTCCTTTCTATTAATTTATAATTAGCAATATAATACGAATATGAACAGAAGTCAGCTTATCAATATCCTGGCTCAAAAAACAGGATTAAACAAAAAAGATGTCAAACGGACAATCGATGAAATGCAAAAACTAATTGTCCAGGAAGTCAAAGGAGGTCAAAGAATCTGCCTGCATGGTTTCGGCTCATTCAAACCTCGTTTTCAATCCAGTCGCCCTGCGCGAAACCTGAAAAACGGTACAGCCGTACAGCTGTCTCCCAGGACCATCATTCATTTCAAATGCGCTCCCCACCTGTTGGAGCAGATGAACAAATAAAGAATAAAAAAAGACTTACTTTTACAAGTAAGTCTTTTTTTATTTACTCAGCTATTGTCGGGGTGAGAAGATTCGAACTTCCGACCACACGCCCCCCAGACGCGTACTCTAACCGGGCTGAGCTACACCCCGTTTTTGTTTTACGGCTGCAAAGGTAACTATTTTTCGTTATACTCCAAAGCTTTCACGATAAAAATCCAGGGATTCGAGAATTTTCTCCTTACTCACCTGCCGATTTATCTGAACGTCACCGACTTGAGAAAGCAAAGTGAAATTGATGACTCCCGCTTCATTTTTCTTATCGTGCGTCATCAGCTCGTATAGGGCATCATAATCCTTACAATCGAACACGAAAGCCGGATAATACTCTTTCAAATAATAAACAACCTGACTCAATTTCTCCATCGGGAAACCACATACTTTATGAGACAGGTACAATTCGCTGACAATACCGGCGGCAACAGCATGGCCGTGCAGCAAAGGACGGTTCTTCTTAAAGGACAAACTTTCGTAGGCATGACCGATCGTATGGCCGAAGTTCAGCGCCTTACGGATACCATGCTCCTTCGGGTCTTCTTCCACGATACGTTCCTTTACGGCTACGGATTGGGCCACCATCCTGTTCAGAAAAGCATAATCGATCTTCGCGTCGAGGTCGAACAACAGGACGGAAGCGTAAATATCCATCGAACTGATAAGCGCATGCTTAATCATTTCGGCATAGCCGGAAAGCAGGTTGTCGCGGTCGATCGTACGCAGGAACTCACAATCGATAAAGACACATTCGGGAGGATAGAAAGAACCGACCTCGTTCTTCAAACCGTTGAAGTTAATCCCGGTCTTTCCCCCCACGGCCGCATCGACAGAGGCCATCAGGGTAGTCGGGATATTGACGGTCCGCAGTCCGCGTTTGAAAGTCGCACCGGCGAAGCCTCCCATATCGGTAATCATCCCCCCCCCCAGATTGACCAAAAGCGAATTTCGGGAAGCCCCCTCGTTCGAAAGACGCGACCAGATGTAAGCGACCTGTTCGATGTCTTTATGTGTATCGCCCGCCTGCACGGTAATGACCGGGGCATCCTGCAAGGCTGGGATATCTTTTATCAGCGGATAACACTTTTCTTGTGTGTTCGTATCGGTCAGGATAAAGAGTCTATCATAACTCATGGAAGCAAAGAACGCCTGCAAATCGGCTTTGAGATCCTTGCTGATTACTACTTTTTGAGCAGCCATAATGTTCTTTTTTATTATAATCGTTGCGACAAAGGTATTATATGTTATTCGATTATCAAAACAAGGAAAAGAAAATTCCATGCTTATGGAACTAAAGTTTCATAGGCATGGAACAAAAGTTTCTCCTGCATGGAACTATCATTTCTTGCAGGAGAAACGCCTCTTTCTTCTTTATTTCAGACCGGCCGCATCCAAGATGTGTTCGACAGCTTCTCCCAGTCCGGCCACATTTTTGCCTCCGGCCGTTGCAAAATGAGGCTGACCGCCTCCGCCACCTTGTATCAGTTTAGCAGCCTCTTTCACCAGTTTGCCGGCATTCAAGCCTTCAGCCACCAACGGCTCGCTCAGCATAACCATCAACGCGCATTTCTCACCGTCTTTGATTCCTGCCACAAAGAAGACCTTTTCGTCCGTATTGCTTTCGCCTTTGATTTGGAAAGCCAAGTCTTTGATAGCATCGACATTGGCCTCCCCCCGGAATACGACGACTTTCACGCCGTTACGCTCAACCGCTTTGGCAATCAAATCTTTCTTCAACTGCTGGACTTTTTCTTTCAGATAATCGCCTACCTGTTTTTTCAGTTCGGCATTCTCTTCGATGGCCTTCTTGATAGTTTGAGACAGATTCGGCACATTGTTGAACATCGCACGCAGTTCACGCAGGGAATCCTGCAACATGAAGGTGTAGTTTTCAGCCGCTTCGGCCGTTACCGCTTCGATACGGCGCACACCTGCCGCGATGGAGCTTTCGCCAACCACACGCAGGGAACCGATCATGCCGGTTGCAGGGATATGCGTACCACCGCACAACTCGATAGAGTTGCCATATTTGACCACACGGACTTCATCGCCATACTTTTCACCGAACAGAGCCATAGCGCCCAATGCTTTCGCTTCGGCAATCGGCATATTGCGGTGCTCTTCCAGCGGATAGTTGGCACGGATCTTTTCGCTCACCAGCTTTTCCACCTTACGGATTTCCTCGTCCGTCACTTTCTGGAAGTGGGAGAAGTCAAAACGCAGAGAGTCGGGAGAGACATAGGAACCTTTCTGTTCGACATGTGTTCCCAGCACCTCACGCAACGCCTCGTGCAACAGGTGAGTAGCAGAGTGGTTACATTCGCACTGGATACGTTTCTTCTCGTCGATTTTGGCGGTAAAAGTCACCGTCACATCTTTCGGCAATTTAGTGACCAGATGTACAGGCAGGTTGTTTTCGCGTTTCGTGTCGATCACGTCGATCGTCTCGTCGTCAGCAATCAACCAACCGGTGTCGCCGACCTGTCCACCCATCTCTGCGTAGAACGGAGTCTGGTCCAGAACGATCTGATATAAGACCTTATTCTTCTGCTTGATCTGGCGGTAACGCAGGATTTCGGCATCGCATTCGAACAAGTCGTAGCCTACGAAATTGCATCCGCCCTCTTTCAGCACCACCCAGTCGCCGGTTTCGATGGCGGCAGCGTTACGCGCACGGTCCTTCTGCTTCTGCATCTCGACGTTGAACTCGTCGATATTGGCTTCCATGCCGTTCTCACGCAGGATCAACTCGGTCAAATCCAACGGGAATCCGTATGTGTCATATAGTGTAAAGGCATCTACGCCGCTGATCACGTTCTTTCCGGCCGCCTTTGTTTCTTCCATCTTCTTATCCAGCAAACGGATACCGGTTTCCAACGTACGCAGGAAAGATTCTTCTTCTTCCTTGATCACCTTCTCGATCAACGTCTTCTGCGCGATCAGTTCGGGATAGGCGTCTCCCATTGTTTCGATCAGTACGGGCAACAACTTATACATGAAGGATTCTTTGCGATTCAGGAACGTATAGCCGTAACGGACGGCACGACGCAGGATTCGACGGATGACATAACCTGCCTTTGCATTGGAAGGCAACTGCCCGTCCGTAATCGCGAAAGCGATCGTACGGATATGGTCGGCGATTACACGCATGGCCACGTCCTGTTGTTTGTCCTTGCCATAAGCAGTACCCGCCATATCGGCAATCACTTTGATGATCGGCTGGAATACGTCCGTATCGTAGTTGGATGTCTTACCCTGTAAAGCCATGCAGAGACGTTCGAATCCCATACCGGTATCGATCACACGGGCAGGCAGCGGTTCGAGCGAGCCGTCGGCCTTGCGGTTATATTGCATGAACACCAGGTTCCAGATTTCGATCACCTGCGGATGGTCTTTGTTCACCATGTCCTGGCCGGGGATAGCGGCACGTTCTTCTTCCGGACGGAGGTCGATATGGATTTCAGAACAAGGACCGCAAGGCCCCGTATCACCCATTTCCCAAAAGTTATCGTGTTTGTTGCCATTGATGATATGAGCTTTTGGCAGGAACTTCTCCCAGTAGCCGGCAGCCTCGTCATCACGCGAAAGGCCTTCGGCAGGACTTCCTTCGAACACGGTGGCATACAAACGTTCGGGATTCAGTTTCAACACTTCAACCAGGTATTCCCATGCCCAGTTGATCGCTTCCTGTTTGAAATAGTCGCCGAACGACCAGTTTCCCAACATTTCGAACATGGTATGGTGGTAAGTATCGTGTCCGACCTCTTCCAGGTCGTTATGCTTGCCACTCACACGAAGACACTTTTGTGAATCCGCGACACGTGGATATTTACGGGGTACGTTCCCCAGGATTATATCTTTGAACTGGTTCATACCTGCATTGGTAAACATCAATGTAGGGTCGCCCTTCACAACCATCGGAGCAGAAGGCACAATCTGGTGCTGCTTGGAAGCGAAGAAGTCTTTAAATGATTCACGGATTTCTTTTGCTGTCAACATAATCTATTCTATATAGTCTCGTTAATATTCTGAAAAACAATTTGCAAAAGTACAGCAAATTATTATTTTTGCACGTATCCAAGCAAGAAAATATTTGATGAAACTATTTAAAAGCAGAAAAACATATTACTTATATAACCCCAACACGCTCAGTTACGAGCGCGTTTACCCCTCCGCCAAAGACCGTTTTTTCGGTGTGCTCCGCCACCTGAGCATCGGTATCGTGATCGGCGTAGGCATTTTCTTTATCTTTTCCCGCACGTTCGACTCGCCGGTCGAATCGCTTTTAAAGAAGGAGAACAAGCTGTTGCAGACACAATACGAAGTGCTTTCGTTGCGCCTGAACAATGCGCTGGAAGTCTTGGATGACATACAGCAACGCGACGAGAACTTATACCGGGCGATCTTCCAGGCTGAATCGATCCCCGAATCCGTCCGCAAGTCCGGTTTCGGCGGGACCAACCGGTATGAACACCTGATGAACCTGTCCAACCCCGAACTGGTCGTCTCGACCACCCGGAAGATGGACATGCTGAGCAAACAGCTCTATGTCCAATCCAACTCACTGGAGGAGCTGATCACATTGGGCAAGAACCAGGAAGAACGAAGCAAATGTATTCCCGCCATACAGCCGATTGCCAATAAGGACCTGAAACGTACGGCATCCGGCTACGGTGTGCGTATCGACCCGATCTACCGTACTCCCCGCTTCCACTCAGGCATGGACTTTTCCGCCAAAGTGGGCACGGAAGTCTATGCAACCGGCGACGGAGTCGTTACCTTTGCTGCCTGGAAACAGGGATATGGAAACTGCCTGATGATCAATCACGGGCACGGGTTCCAAACGCTTTACGGCCACATGAGCAAGTTCCGGGCGCGTGTCGGACAAAAAGTAAAGCGCGGAGAAGTGATCGGGGAAGTGGGAAATACAGGGAAATCCACCGGTCCTCACCTCCACTACGAGGTGATTGTCCGTGGCAAACACGACAACCCGTCCAAATACTACTACATGGACCTGACTCCGGAAGAATACGACCGTATGATACAGATTGCCGAAAATCACGGCCAGGTAATGGATTAAACATTGTTTAATACGATGGCATTAAATAAAGATAAAAATCTAAAGCTCTATTTCTCCATCAGCGAGGTGGCGCAGATGTTCGACGTCAACGAGTCTACCCTGCGCTTCTGGGAAAAGGAATTCGACCAAATACGTCCACGCAAGACAGGCAAAGGAACCCGCTCCTATCGGCAGGAAGACATCGACGCGATACGCTTGGTCTACCACTTGGTGAAAGAAAGAGGGATGACACTGGCGGGTGCCCGGCAAAAGCTGAAAGAGAACCCGGAGACAACGATACGCCACGAAGAGATCGTAAACAGGTTGAAACAGATCAAGGAAGAATTGCTTGCCATGAAGGAAGCATTCGAAGCGTTGGAAGCATCCAAATAGCCCTTACACCATAAAAACGACTTTAAAGAATTAGCTTGTTACGCCGGAAAATCGTACCTTCGCAGCAATTTAATAAAAACAAGAAACATGGAAATTACGGGAAGAATCATCGCCGTACTGCCGGTTCAAGGCGGTATCAGCAAAAACGGAAACGAGTGGAAAAAACAGGAATACGTCCTGGAAACACATGACCAATACCCTAAGAAAGTATGCTTCCAGATTTTCGGTGCAGACCGCATCGATCAGGCAGCCATACAGCCCGGAGAAGAACTTACAGTATTTTTTGACATAGACAGCCGTGAATATCAGGGACGTTGGTTCACAAATATCAATGCATGGAAAGTGGAACGCCCGATGGCCGCCGCTCCCCAGTCGGCACCGGGAGCCATGACTCCTGAAAACGTAGTGCCGGCATCCGCACCTGCAGCATCTGCTGTTCCTGATTTCGGTCCGGCCAATCCGATTGACGATCTGCCATTCTAATAAACAAAAAGATCCTATCCTTTTGCGCAAAAGGATAGGATCTTTTTTACCGAAAGCTATACCTTTTAGGGCAAAAGGATATGGCTTTTTCGACTTAGTCCGCTACACGAGCCACAGACTGGATATTCTTTATCTTGGAAAGGACTACGCACATCCGCTGGATATCCTCCACATCGTGTACTTTCATCTTCACCTTTCCTTCGAACACTCCGTCTTTCGCCTCAATCAGCAGGCGGATGATATTGACATTGAAGTCATCGGATATCGTGCGGGTGATCGTGTTCAACACGCCAATCGAGTCGATACCCTTAATCTCAAGTGTCGCCTCGAACGAGGAATGATGGCTGCTCCATTCGGTATTCAGGATGCGTTCGCCAAAGCTGCTTTTCAGGCGCATGGCGATCGGACAGGAACGTTTGTGGACTACCACGTTGCCGTCATCATTGATAAAGCCCAACGACTCGTCGCCGGGAATCGGTTTACAGCAATCGGCAATGACGTAATTGCGTTCGAAAGCTTCCTCCTTCAGGATATAAGGCTTCTTCTTGTCATATTTCGGTTTTTCTTTCGGTTGTTCCTCTTCCTCTTTCTTCCCGGTAGTCGCTTTCGTTGCTACCCGGAGCGCCTGTTTGACGTACTTAAAGAGAACATTGTCAGTTTTCTCTTTCAGCAATTTGTGGATATTTTCCGGCAGGATCACATCCCCTTTCTCTACTGCATAGTAGAATTCTTCGCGTTTAGAGAAACCGAAATACATACATAGTTTGTCGATATTGGATGTATTTGCCTCCAAATTATTGCGTTTGAAAGCATCGATCACCTTAATTTCTCCTTCTTTTGCTGCCTCTTTACGAATCCTTTTCAGGTAAGCGTCAATCCTGGCACGTGCCCTTGCTGTCGTGACGAAATTCAACCACTCCGGTTGCGGGTTCTGCGAACGGGAGGTCAGGATTTCTACCTGGTCGCCACTTGCCAACTGATGGCTGAGCGGAACCAAACGATGGTTGACTTTCGCACCGATACACTTGTTCCCGATATCCGAGTGAAGGGCATATCCGAAGTCCAGGGCAGTAGCCCCCTGGGGCAACGTCTTGATGTCGCCTTTCGGGGTAAAGACAAATATCTCGGAGGTAAAGAGATTCAGCTTGATCGTATCAAGAAAGTCCAAAGCGTTCGGGTCCGGACTTTCCAGTATCTCGGTAATGGTCTGCAACCATTTGTCGAGCTCCGTATCTTCTTCTATATTATGCTCCTTATACTTCCAATGGGCGGCAAAGCCTTTCTCGGCAATCTCGTCCATACGGCGGCTACGGATCTGTATTTCCACCCATTGCCCGTCAGGTCCCATCACGGTCAGGTGCAACGCCTGATAACCGTTGGCTTTCGGACGGCTCACCCAATCGCGGATACGGTCCGGTCGGATGCGGTAGATATCCGTGATAGCGGAATAGATATCCCAACATTGGTTCTTCTCATCCACACCCGGCAGCGGGTCGAAGATGATGCGGACGGCATATATATCGTAGATGTCTTCAAAACTGACGCCTTTGCTCTCCATCTTGTTCCAGATGGAATAGGCGGATTTCACACGGGCACGCATTTCATAGTTGAGCCCCATCTCCTTCAATTTCCTGTCCACCGGCACGGCAAAATGCTCGAACAAAGTGTTACGGGCTGCTTCCGTAGATTTCAATTTCAGATTGATAAAGGCATATTCCTGCGGATGCTCATACTTGAAGCTCAGGTCTTCCAGCTCTGTCTTGATGGTGAAAAGCCCCAGACGGTGTGCTAAAGGGGCATAAAGGTAAAGCGTCTCACCGGCTATCTTGAACTGCTTCGCGGGCAACATGGAACCCAAAGTACGCATGTTGTGGAGACGGTCGGCTATCTTGATCAGGATCACCCGGATATCGTCACTCATCGTCAGCAACAGCTTACGGAAATTCTCTGCCTGTGCCGATGCCTGTTCGCCGAAGATACCGCCGGATATCTTCGTCAGACCGTCCACGATCTGGGCGATCTTCTCGCCAAACATGTCCTTAATATCCTCGACCGTATATTCGGTATCCTCCACCACATCGTGCAACAAAGCCGAACAGATGGAAGTGGAACCCAGTCCCATCTCGCGGCAAACAATACGCGCCACGGCAATCGGGTGCATGATGTAAGGCTCGCCCGAACGACGCTTCACGCCGGCATGTGCCTGATTGGCAAAATTGAACGCCTTGGTTATGCGTTCTACCTTACGCCGGTGATTTGAATTAAGGTAATCCTGCAACAGCGCGTTAAAGCCGTCCTGAATCATCTGCTCGTCGGCCGAGAGGGCGGGTTTCGCCTCTTGGTCGGGCTGCATGCCTGCTGTGTCTTTTGTATCATTTATGTCGCTCATATCGAATGCCCTTCCGTTTTTTAACGTGTATGTAGGCAAATATATATAAATATTTGCTTATATATCCCCGAATGCGACAGAAAAAGTCAAACGACCGGGATTTTCAAGACCTGGCCCGGCCGGATATCGGCACTGGTCAGCCCGTTGGCCCTCTGCAAGTCGTCTGTAGAAACTCCCGGATACTTCTTGGCAATGGAATAAAGGGAATCGCCGGACTGTACTTTATAAGTCAAACTTTTGCCTGAAACGCGGGCTGTCTGGTTGCTCTTGGTAACGACAGGGGTTGCTTTCTGTCCCGCTTTGACAGTTCCGTCCTTTTCGGTCTTCTTTGTCTTGGCGGAAGCAAATGCGACACCTCCGTTATCGACATGCAGACGCAAACGGCGACCTTTGGCAACACGGTTGGAACCGAGTCCGTTCCACTTACGGATATCCTTCGGAGTAACGCCGTAGCGGTTCGCGATGGTATAGATATTCTCACCGGGGGCTACCACATGGGTAATTTTCTCAAGCGTAAGATTCTTCGATCCGTCGGCGGCATTGACCGGTATGCAGTTGGCCAGCAACTCCTCTATACGATGCGTATAGACCGAATCTTCCTTGTCGACAAACGCATAAGTCTGCGATGCCGGAAGTTTCAATACGGAAGGTTCCGTATTTCCCGGTATAATATCGCGTTTATATTGCGGGTTGAGCGCACGGAGCTGCTCGATGTCGATCCCCAGCACATCGGAAACCTGTTGCAGGTGAAGCATACTGTTCACCATAACCGTATCGGTCGCCAACGGCAGACTGGTCTGCATCGGGCAAATATTATGATCGCAATAGTAATTCATGATATAATTGGCTGCGATAAACAGCGGTACATACGAACGGGTTTCACGAGGCAAGTAGCGGAAGATCTCCCAAAAATCGGTCTTTCCTCCGGAACGGCGAATCGCCTTGTTCACATTGCCCGGACCACAGTTATAGGAAGCCAGCACCAGGTTCCAGTCGCCATAGATGGCGTACATATCTTCAAAATACTTACAGGCCGCCTCTGTCGCCTTCTCCGGATCACGCCGTTCATCCAACAGGCTGTTGATCTCCAAACCATATATCTTGCCGGTCGGAAGCATGAATTGCCATAACCCGCAAGCCCCCACACGCGAAAGGGCAACCGGATTCAGGGCACTTTCGACGACAGCCAGATACTTCAGTTCCAAAGGCAGATTATGCTTGTCGAGCACCTGTTCGATAATGGGGAAATAGAAATCCGCCATACCCAACATATAGCGTACCAGGTCACGCTTGCGTCCGGCATACAGGTCGATACAATCCCTCACCACCTCGTTGTAAGGCAAACGGATCACACTCGGCAGACGTTCCAAGCGTTCTTCGTAGACCGAATCGGGAAAATAGACATTCTCCGCATCATCGTGACAATACTCATCCACTTTCGAAAAATATTGCACATGCCAGGAATGGAGCAAACTATCCACGTTTGCATCGAGACTTTCAGGTATCAAGCCCACTACGTCAGAGAGCGAGTCTGCCGATAATGTCGAATGCTGCGGTTCGCCGAATATAGGGTCTTGTGCGCGGGAGACCTGCATCAGGCTAAACAGGCAGAATAGAATAAGTAGGTTTTTATTCATGATGTCAGAACTTAAAACTGCAATTCAATCCATACGAGCCCGGCGTATAGCGGGTCTTCGGGGTTACCTCCGGCGACCAGTGCAGACTCAGGTCCGGAGAAATGTCAAAGTCAAACAGTTGGGCATCCACATACGCATCGATAATACTGATCGCATATACCCCGACCGTAATGATAATGCTCAAATCCCTGTAACGGCGGAAATAATCTTTCCGGCGCTTCAGGTTTTCCTGGAACTGTGCATTCGAGACATAGGTGCTCTCCTCACCGTTTCTGACAAAGATCGTCCAACTCTCCTGCCAAGGTCCCTCATACTTTTGTCCATCCTTCTCTGCCGCCAATACCTTTTGGTAATCCTCCATGATATCGAAGTAGGCAGTCGAATAGTCCTTATAATTCTTATTGTTCCAAGTGATGGCATACATACAGCCCATAAAGGCCCCATATACCAACGGGAGCTTCCAATACTTCCTGTTATATATCTGTCCCAGACCCGGCACCAAGGCATACAGCAACGCTTTGTTAGGATCGGGTTTGAACTCCTTCAGCTTCACCTTCGGTTGGGGAAGCGAGTCGGCAGCCGAAAGCACAGCCTTCACTGTCGAATCGGCCTTGGCCGTTTCTCCGGGAACCACAGCCGTTACGGTCGAATCGGAAGATATCACCGTATCCTGCTTTGCCATTATCGTCCTCTGCGCATGGCCGGTCCATACCGAACCGCACAGGAGGGCTATTATCCACAAAATTGCTTTCCAGTTTCTCATTTCAACTTATCCAACAAGCCGATCAGTTTTTCCAATTCATCTTCAGATGCAAAGGGGATCGTTATTTTACCTTTTCCTTTTTCGTTGCATACCAATTGGACCTTCGTATTAAAGAAACTGGACAGATGGTCCTTCAGCAAGTTGAACTCCTCGGGAAGTTTCGGTTTCCGCTGGGCAGGCTTTTCCTTCCTGGCCTGTTCGAGAGCTGCCGCATCCACTCCGCCGCGTACTATTTCTTCGACGTTACGGACAGACAGTCCATCCGCCAATATCTGTTCGTAAAGAGCCAACTGCACTTCCGGGTCCTCGACAGGGAGCAGTGCACGTGCATGCCCCATATCGATCTTCTTATCCTTCAGCCCCACCTGTATCTCGGCTGGGAGCTTCAAAAGGCGGAGATAATTGGCAATCGTCGCCCGCTTCTTGCCGACACGCTCGCTCAGCTTTTCCTGCGTCAGGCCGTAACTGTCGATCAACTTCTGGTAAGCCAGGGCTATTTCTATCGAGTTCAGGTCTTCACGCTGGATATTCTCGATCAGAGCCATCTCGACGACATTCTCGTCTGCTGCGGTTTTGATATAGGCGGGGATACGTTCCAAGCCAGCCATCAGGGAAGCGCGATACCGACGTTCGCCGGAGATAATCATATATTTATCCGTTCCCGTTTCTTTCAACGTAATCGGCTGAATGACACCCAATGAACGGATAGAAACGGCCAGTTCTTCAAGCGTCTCTTCTTCAAAAACAGAACGGGGTTGATCCGGATTGGGCTGAATCTTACTCAGCTCTATTTCACTAATAGACGACGAACCGCCCGTTTTCAGGTCATCCATCGTTATCAAAGCATCCAATCCGCGGCCAAGAGCCGATCTTTTCATTACCATAAACTTTCGAATTTATGATTTATGATGTATGATGTATGATTTGAAAAGACAAACAAATCATACATCATACATCATAAATCTATTTGTTTTTATCTATCAGCTCTTGTGCAAGCTGCATGTGATTCAAAGCTCCCTTCGACTCGGCATCGTAAAGCAGCACGGGTTTGCCGTAGCTGGAAGCTTCGCTTAATTTGACATTACGCTGAATAACGGTCGTGAAAACCAGGTCCCGGAACGGACGTTTCACTTCTTCGTATATCTGGTTGGCCAGACGGAGACGCGAGTCATACATGGTCAGCAGGAAGCCTTCGATTTCCAAAGCGGGATTCAGCTTCGATTTGATAATCTTTATCGTATTCAACAGTTTACTAATACCTTCCAACGCAAAATACTCACATTGCACGGGTATCATCACCGAATCGGCTGCCGTCAAGGCATTGACCGTGATCAATCCCAAAGAGGGAGAACAGTCGATCAGGATATAATCGTACCGTTCTTTCAGCGGGACCAGTATTTGTTTCAATATCTGCTCCCGGTTCTCCATGTTCAGCATTTCAATCTCCGCGCCTACCAAGTCGATATGCGAGGGGATAATATCCAGTCCCTCCACTTCCGTATTGGTAATCGCACCTTTCGGATCGTCGCCGTTCACCACACATTCGTAGATCGACTGCTCCACGCTGCGGATATCCACGCCCAGTCCCGACGAAGCGTTAGCCTGCGGATCCGCATCGACCACCAGCACCTTTTTCTCAAGTGCCGCCAGCGATGCAGCCAGATTAATCGTTGTGGTAGTCTTACCTACCCCACCTTTCTGATTTGCTAAAGCGATAATCTTTCCCATACTTTGTCTATTTATTCGGGGGCAAAACTAAACATTAAAAACCTAACACAAATCAGTTTATCCAAAACAATGCCTGTTTTGTTGAAAAGTCACCTTATCTGTTGATAACTTGCAAATATAAACAGAATATTCAATAACTTGTTTCAAATGAGCGCGATGGTGGGTATTTTTTAGGAATGATAACGAAGTTTCAAAGAGGAAATGATATCAAAACATCTTGAATTATTCTCCCGACAGTCGGCAACAAGCAAGGGACATCTTCTTTAATCGCAGCAAAGACAAATCCAGCCTCCACATCAAAACAATGATGCGCTTTCTTATCCCGCATTTACATAACTCCCCCTCCAATAAATTTCAGGATAATGAGGCAGAGGTAGAAGAACCTTCCGCCTTGCTTGTCTTTAGACTTTTTAACAACAGCGGAACGATACGAGTGGCCTTTTCCTGAAAACAACCGATTCAGGCTATCACGGCAATAGCGACAGGCCGATCGCAGACATCTTGTATATCACTGATTAACTTAAACTTACACAATTACATAGGTACATATATACATTATATAAAAATAGGGGATTCCCACCTTGTTTCAGACTGTTTTTATATCTATAAATGATTGGGTATAAAAAAGATAGGAGTGATTTTTAAAATGACTAATGAAAACGTACGTTTAGATTCGTCATTTTTCAGCTACAAAAATACAACTACTTTTTAAACCTGCAATCCTTTCTTCCAATTATTTTCCCTTTTCTATATTCTTTCTTATCAATCAGATAACTTAACAAGTACGAAAAACTAACTTTCCAACACAAACCCTCCAGAAAGCCCCTCAAAAATGACTAAAAAAAACGTACGTTTTCATTAGTCATTATACAGGAATTTGGTTAACTCTTGTAAAACAAGAGGTTTGAGTACATAGAAGAAACAAACAGATATACTATTTATTAATTAAACATTTTAGAATTATGAACAAGAAGTTTTCTACTCTTTTAATGGGTGGTTTGCTAATGGCCGGTGCGGCTTCAGCACAAACCCCGAAGCCGATTGAGAGATCTTTGGGTCCAGCTGTAACTGAACCCTCTGCTAAGTTTTATTACCAGATTGTAAACGGTGACACAGGTGATGAGGGTTACGCTTTGCAAGCAGCTATCCATACAAATGGAGCTGATAGCTTGAAAGCTGTTAAGGTTACTGATTTGAATGCTGCCTTGAATGGCTCTGATGTAGAAAAGGCCATCGAAGCTATGGCTACTTTAGACTCAACATTGTGGGCTTTCACTCCGAACGGTGATGAAAACTTGGGTTACTACTCAATTGTAAACAAAGCCACTGGCAAAAAATTACAGTTCGCAAAAGAAGGCAACGCTATTATGGGGGCCGGTTTGAATGCTTGGTTCATCGAAGAGGAAGGTGTATATAATGATGTCAAGCTGCAAAGCTACGTAATCAATGCCGATGGAAGTAAAACAAGCTATTCAATTGAAAGCAACCGTACAACTGGCGGCCCTGTAACAATTGCAAAAGGAAATGCTAATGCTAAATACAAGATCGTTCGTCCGGGACACATCTACATGAATGCAGCTCAGTTGAACGCTGAAGGTGATGGCAATTCTTTCAAAATGGCAATCGAAGATTTGGTTGATACGGAAAATCCGTTTGTAAAGACTGCTTTGAAAGCTTATGATTTGAGTGCACAAAATGGGCAGAAGAACATTGGTTTGAAAGTCGTTGACGGCAAGATTCTGAAAGCAGATGCTGATAAATATACAGGTGATGCTAAATACAACACAAATGTATATGTAGTAGTTGATACTACCATGTATGCTTCAAAAGGTGGTGTAGACGTTAACGGTACAGACGCTTTCGGTTTCAAATTCGCTGTCGACAGTGCAACAGTAGATGCTGAAGGTAAAATTACTAGTAACAGACAGGCTCCGGGTCGTAATGTGACAAACTATCGCTTCGCCATCTACAAAGACGTTACTTTGGTAGGTGAAGACGATCAATTACTAGTCAAACTGTTAGGTGTTCCGACATACGATAAAGAAGCTACAGGATCAAAATTCACTAGGACTCCTCAAGTATCTTATGTAAGTTGGGCTGGCTTCGCAGAAAAGGGTGACGAACTGACAACTGCAAGGATTTCTCGTGACAATCAAGAATATGTATATGAACTGCCGGTTATCACTTTGGCCGCTGGTGCTAAGGCAGACATCGCTCCGGGCGTTTATTACATCAAATTTAAAGATGCGAAGTATGCTTATGCAAACATGAGCTTAACATCCACTAATAGCTGGACTCCTGATTATACAGAAGCTACACCTGCTGTAAACATGAACAACGATTTGTTGGCTAGAACACAGTATGTTGTTACAGGTGCTAACGGTAAATACACGATTGTAAACCGTGAATCTGGAGAACCTAAGATCAGCGGCCGTATCTATGTAAAAGATGGCAAGTTCATTCAAGGTGCCCAAACATTCGAATTGGAGTCCGTTCCAGCTGAAGTTGCAGCTGACAATCACGTAGGTTACAAATTCTTCTCTAAAGAAGAAGTAGGAAACTTGGCTGTTGCCTTAAAGTTCAACTCCAAGATTGGTTCTGCTTTCATGGTTGATGCCAAGCAGAAAGTATCCGTTGACGCTGATGCAGAATTGGCAGATGCTTCTTTCTTCAAGATGCTGCCGGTTGACACTGTTGCATTCGGTGTAGACATGGAATATGGCGTTTACAAACTGTACAAACAGTACACAAAAGAATTCTTGAAAGCAGATGGAACAGTAAGCGAAAACAACGGTCTTTCTAATGTAACATTGGATACAGAAGCTAATGCATCTCTGGTTGTATTCCGTTCTACCGGAAAAGAGGGTGAATACCAGATCATCTTCGCAGGCGACGATGTATACAACGCTCCTAAAATGTACGATCAGTTGAGCGTATTGGCTACAGAAGCTAAATTCAACAAACTTAAAGTTGACGATGCTAATGCTGTTATTAACGGTTTCTGGACACTCGAAACTCCGGCTGCTCCCGACTACCTGACAATCGAAGATGCTCCGGCTCACAAACGTATCTTCTCTTCTGAAAATACATCTTTGGCTATCTCTATGAATGCTGATAGAACAGGTATCTTGAAAGCTGTTGCTGACAAGGGTGACTATCTCGAAGACCAGTTCAAGATGTGGGTAGACACTGCATGTGTTGAAAATGCTGAAAAACCGTTGTATTACATCGCTACTTGTGCCGGATTGGACGAAGAAACACGCGAAGAAGGTCACATGATGTATATGGTACCGACTGAATTTAAAGAAAACATTGCCCAGGTTGAATTCAAGGAAGGTTATGTATTTGGTGCAGACTCTTTAGCTCTGGCAAAATACAAAAACGGTGCTGTAGAAAAATTCGAAGATAAGAAAGTAATGGCTGAAAACCCGGCTGCATTCGCATTCCAGATGACTCCGGCAGAAGGTGAATATGTAGTTGAAAACATTGCTACTAAATCTTATCTGCGTCAGGTAAACGGCGTTCTGTACTTGACAAAGATGTATGAAGACGCTCTGACATTCGGTATCGAAGCTACAGATACTCCGACAGCCAACGAAGGAGTTGAAGTTTCTGAAGTAACAGTTATCGCTGGCGAAGGCAACGTAACGATCGCTGGTGCTGCCGGTAAGAAAGTTGTTGTAAGCAACATCTTAGGCCAGGTTGTAGCTAACACGGTTATCACTTCTGACAATGCAACAATCGCTGCTCCGGCAGGTGTAGTAGTTGTAGCTGTAGAAGGTGAAGAAGCTGTTAAAGCTATCATCAAGTAATCGAGACTGAACAATACTATCGTAAGGGTGGTTATTAGGCCACCCTTATACAAATGACATTTTATAATCAAATAATTCTTCGGTTGCGTACCGTAAAAACGGCAACTAACCTGCGAGAGGCAAACAAGCAACCGGATTTAATATTAATAATACTAAAGTATATTGAAATTAAAGTTCAAGTTGCCTTTCCCCTGCGAAGGACGAAGGCATACAAAAAACAAGCCTCGGCAGTACGAAAACTGCCGGGGCTTCGTTATTTATTAAAAACAGATGATAATCATCATTTATATTATTCGTCTTATAAAAAAATTCATCATGAAAAAAAACAGAAGCTTTCAAAAGAAGCACAAAAAATGGCAGAATTGTACACCCGCCTGGAAATCCTCAAGTCTAAACAGATAGAGGGAGTCAAAACGACACGTTACACGACCGACACCATCCGCGCCTGCCAAGGACGTATACGCAAACTGCTCCAAGAGGTCGGAGGGATCGAAGAAATACAGATAAAGGTAGACGACGCACGCACACTTGCCGAGTATTTCAGCGGAATACGCTACCTCCCTGAATTTGAGAAAAACACGGAAAAGGCAGCCGGGCTATTCAAGGCCATGCAGGTCATCTTCAACTTCAGCGTCGTGGTCAAGACGTTGGCCACCTATTATTATTCAAAAGAGAAGAGAGAACGGACAAACAGTTAATTTATTCTAAATAAAAATGTTAAAAAGCAATATGCTCCGTCAAAAACAAAATTCATATACACCTAACAACCAGTATTATATATTTCAAAAATCCGCTTTTGGCATAGTTGCCTGCACACTGGGATAAGCTTACCTTTGTCGCATAAACAAACCGGCAATCCATTTTGCCTTAAATTAATATTATCATGGAAAAACAAGTACATGTATCTTTTTACGCCAGCCTGTTCCGGACAGAGTGCAAAGTCTTAACTCTTGAAGAAATCATCATCTTGATCCGGCGCCGCCGCTGGAAAAATGAGATCCTCGCCTACCGCACCGCACTGGCGGAAGGGCGTGCCGAAGAAGCCCGGAAGCTGAAGGGCGGATTGCCGGGGTTCACCCCTTCGGGGGTGTTCAAGGGTGGACATAAGGCAAGTGCGATCGAAACGTACAGCCAGGTCGTCGGACTGGATTTCGACCATGTGAAGGACCTGCCGGCACTGATCCTCACCTTCCGGGCGCTGAGCTCCACACTGGCGATGTTCGTCAGTCCCGGCGGAGAAGGGCTGAAGGTCTTCGTACGCGTAGACTGCCCGGCGGAACGCCACGGCGAAGCCTATCCCCTTGTCGCCGCCTTCTTCGAGAAGGCAGGCGGTGTGGCAAGCGATGCCAAGTGCAAGGACATCAGCCGTTGCTGTTACGTGGGCGACGACGGGGAGGCGTACTACAATCCGGATGCGGAAGTCTTCCACATCCCCGAAAAGCAGTCGGCCGAAAAGGGTGTCGACGCGTTTGTCGCACGTTTCCTCGACCGCATCCCGCCGTTGGCAGGAGCGCGTAACCAGACGGTCTACCGCCTCGGCTGCGAGGCGAACCGGAGGGGCTTTTCGTACACCGAAACAGCCGCATGCTGCACGCTGCGCCTGCAAGCGGCAGACTTCACGGCGACAGAGATCGAACAGGCGTTACATTCTGCTTATCAAGGAAATATGAACGAGCACGCGACCTATGGCGGAGCAAAAGGACAAATTGACCGCGAAATTTCCCCTACAGTTTTCAAAACCGGACATCCCTTAGAGACGGAAGAAATCGAGACAAGCGGCGAAGTCCTGCGCGAGCGGACCCCGCTCATTCCCGACGAGGTGTACGGATGGCTTCCCGATCTGTTCCGCGAGGCGGTCGCCTTCTATCCGCAGCACCGCGAGCGCGACATGGCGCTCCTCGGAGCATGCACGGTGGCAAGCGCCTGCCTCCCCGAAGTGTCCGGCAAATATCACCGCAAACGGGTGTTCCCCCACATTTTCACCGTCGAGGTGGCTCCCGCGGCCAACGGCAAGGGGTGCATCAACGACATGCGCCATCTGGCCGACTTGTACGAAGAACTGATCAAGACGGAAACAGGACAGGCCGAAGCCGAATATCTGCAAGCCCTGGAAGAGTGGGAGCAGAAGAAGGCGGAGGCACACCAGAAGCACCGCTCCGTCGTGGTAAAGGATGCTCCGAAACCTGCCGCCAAGGCCTACCTCAACATCCCGACGCAGGTCACCAAAGCCAAGATGCTTGTCCACCTGCGCGACAACGGCAACATCGGCGGGCTGATGGCTGACAGTGAAATCGACACGATCCTATCGGCCAGCAAACAGGACTACGGGATGTTTGACGACCTGCTCCGCAAGGCGTTCCATCACGAACCGGTCTCTTCGTCGCGCAAGACGGACAACGAGATGATCCGCATCGACTCTCCACGGCTCGCCCTGCTGCTCTCCGGGACACCGGGACAGTTCTCCCGCCTGATCCCCGACAGCGAGAGCGGACTCCTGAGCCGCCTGCTGCTCTATACGTGCCGCAGCGAGGCGGTCTGGCAGGATGTCTCGCCCGAAGGCGACAAAATGGATATGCCGAAGAAGCTGTCGGAACTCTCCGAACAACTGATGAACATCGCCAAGACGCTTCGCCGGCGCCCGTTGCAGGTATGCCTGACGCTGTCACAGTGGGCCCGGCTGAACCAGTGTTTCAAGAAATGGCTGCATGAAGCGGACCTGTTCGGCGACGAGGAGTTTCTCAGCGTCATCAAACGCCACGGGCTGATCGCCTTCCGCCTCTGCATGATCTTCACCGCCACCCGATGCGGCAAGGAGGGCTACGGGATGGACTCGCAGTATTGCACCGAAGAGCATTTCAAGGCTGCGCTCGCCATCGTCGAGACTTGCCTCGAACACAGCCGCCTGCTCCTGACGCAGCTGCGCCACAACGAAAGCGCTCCCGAACTGTCCTGCCCCCGCAAGGGACGCATCCTGCTGGAGAAATTGCCGGAGCGCTTCACCCTGGCTGAAGCTTACACCATCGGTGAGGCGGAAGGGATGGACAAAAGGCTGGTCAGACGCCTCATTTATAAGCTGAACCCTCTGTTCATCAAGAGAATAAGCCACGGTGAGTATCAGAAAAACAAGCCCGTCACCCCCCAAAAAGTGTAGGGAAAATATCGCGGTCAAATTGTCCTTTTCCCTCCGCAGCCGATTTCAGAAAGAGAAAAACCCTATACCTTTTCCCTCCAAAAGCCATAGCTTCCACGGAAAAAAGGTATAGGGTTTTGCCCTGTGGGGTATAGTTTTTTTTATTTCAAAGCCAAGCATACTTGCCGGCTTTCCCTGGCTTTCCCCGTTTTTCCCCTCTCCTCCCCCTCTTGCCACACCGTTCCGCCACATTCCGCAGGGACGACGGGGGCGGTTGTATCTTTGTTATGTGATTAAGAAACAAATGTTTTACCTAAAAATCCTGATGTTATGCCAGCAAAGTACAAATTGGTCCTGCGCAAAGACATGCGCAAAGATGCCGCCGAAGGTTCGAAACTGTATTACGCCAGTGCCAATACGACCGGCACGTGCGACGTGTATGAATTGTGCGACCTGATCTCGGCCCAGTCCACCGCCTCTTCGGGCGATGTGAAACTGATCCTCGACGAATTGGTCAACGTGATGCGCCGCAACCTCGGCAAAGGCGAAGTTGTCAAAGTAGGCAAGCTCGGCAGCTTCCAGTTACAGTTCGGCAGCACCGGCACGCTGACCGAGAAGGAGTTCAACCATGCGCTTATCAAAAGCCGCCGCATCGTCTTCCGCCCCGGCAAGCTGCTGAAAGATGCGATCAAGAACTACACGTTCGAGAAGATCGCTTCCGGTGCTCCAGACGAGGGCAGCGCAGGGGGCGAAGATGACCGCCCGGGAGAACTTTGAAAGTTGAAAGTTGAGAGTTGAAAGTTGAAAGTGATGCTTCGCGTTCGTACAAATAACTTTCACCTTTCACCTTTCACCTTTCACCTCTTCAGGGTTCTCCGAGATGTCCCACAATGTAATCCTTTTGTCTGGGGGTGAGGTATTTCTTGCCAGGATGCCAGCCCGATTTTTCCAGTTGACCGACCAGCTCGTCGCTGACGCGTATCCATTTCAACAATTGCATGGTCGCGCTCTTCTGCGAGATATTCGGGAAGTACATCAGGGCCAGTTCGCCCCATCCCCATACTTTGTTTTGATTCAGTGAATTTTCCATCGTTTTTCTTCTTGATTATAATATGTAAATATAGTCATTATCAATCTGAAATACAAATAAATACCAATATATAATGGATAAAAAGATCAACTTTTTACATACTTGCCGGGAGGCTGCCGCCGAAGCGGAAAAGCTGTTCGGCATGAACGCCAGGATCATCCTCGCACAGGGTGCGCTCGAAAGCGGATGGGGAACCTCCATGCTTGCGACGGAACATCATAATTTCTTCGGACTGATGGGGTATGGTGCTTCCAACGCGTATTGGCACGGACAGCGGGCCACGTTCGAGACGGCCTACGGCACGCACCATTTCAGGCATTACGAAGCCACACACCTCTCTTTCCTCGACTTCGCCCGCCTGATCCGTTCCGCCTATCCCCGCGCCTACCATTTCAGCTTCCAGCCCGAAGCCTACGCCAAGGAGATCGCCTACAGCCCCTACATCAGCGAACAAAACGGTGACAACCGCGACCTCTACCGCCGCAACATCATCGCGCTCGAAGCAGAGATCGGGAAACAACTGGAACTGTTTCAATGGACAATGAACAATGGACAATTAAATCATAATTCACAAATCCCATCATGAACAAACTAAAACAAATCCTTGAATTTATCAGAGCCTTGTTGGGCTTCTTGTTGAACCTGAAAAAGAAGAAAACGGATGAGAAGAATGAAAAGCCGCCTCGCCCGATACCGGGCAAGTTGCCGGACGATACGCCTTCGGACAGCATTGGCATTGTATCTGGCCGCCCTCGGGATAATGGCCCTGTGGGCGGACCGTTCAGAGGTGGTGCTGGGATGTATAGGAGCCCTCTTGACACTCTCGGAGTACGGACAAACGGCACGGGACAAGCCTCCTCCTTCGTGGGATGGGCACTGATTGCATACGCGACGGGGATGTCTTTATGGGGAGCCTGAACGGGTGTTAGCGGATGGACACTTTACGGACCGTGTCGCCGATGCGGACGATGTAGTAACCCTTGGCAAGGTCCACCGTATATTCGCCGGAGGGTTGCTTCATCGGTATCTCTTTCACCCGGATGCCTACCACGCTGTAGACTTCGAGCTTGCTACCGGCCGGAGCATTCTCGACGACGATCTTGTTATCATAGGCGCTGATCTCAACCGAATCCGGTTCTTTGTCTTTGGCGACGGTCGTCCGGGACACGGTCGTATTCGCTTGTTGTGCCATCACCTCAAGCGGACAACCGGCCCATGCAGCCAGCAACAAAACGAATGTAATCAATACCTTCATATACCAAACCCTAAGATCGTACAAATGTATGAATATTTTTTGGGATAATACACAAAGTTCTGTATTATTAATGATCGATGGCCATTCCATGTTTCGACACACCTTCCTGCAGCACCTCTTTTTCGATTAAACCGGTATCACCGTTCCTTCATTCCCCAATATCGTGCCGGGAAATACCGCTTCGGCTTCCCGGTGAAGTTCGGACAGGTCTTCGTAGCGGGCGGAATAGTGGCCGATGACGAGGCGTTTCACATGGGCGTCGCGGGCTATCTCCGCTGCCTGGCGTGCGGTGGAATGGAAGGTTTCTTTGGCACGGGCGAGATCGCATTCGGCAAAAGTCGCTTCATGATAGAGCAGGTCCGCCCCTTCGATAATCGGGATGATCGAGCGGTTATAGGCCGTATCGGAACAGAACGCATAACGCTTGGGAGGAGCAGCCGGACGCGTCAGGCGGGAATTGGGAACGACCTCGCCTTCGGGCGTGACATAGTCCTGCCCCTGCTTGATATCTTTCATGCAACGGACGGGAACCTGATAGAAATCCGTCATCTCGCGGATGATATGCGCCTCCTTCGGTTTCTCGGCAAAGAGATAACCGCAGGTGGGAATCCGGTGCTTCAGCGGGATGGAGTAGACCGACAGCGAACGGTCTTCCATCACCAACGAATGGCTGCGGGTATCGACAGGATTGAAACGCACTTCGAACTCCATGCCCCGGCAGAACAAATCCATCACGGGACGCAGGTAAGTCTCGACCTCCTTCGGCCCGTGCACGACCAGCTCGCCGGTGCGTCCCAGCATGCCGAGCGTGGAGATCAGTCCCGGCAGACCGAAGCAGTGGTCGCCATGCAAATGCGAGATGAAGATATGGGCGAGACGGCCGAAACGGACGCGCATCCGCCGCATCTGCACTTGGGTACCTTCCCCACAATCAATCATATACAATTTGTCTCGTAAATCTACGATCTGTGATGTTGCCAGATGCCGCGTGGTAGGTAACGCCGAACCGCATCCCAATATGTTTATGTTAAATTCTGCCATAAGGTCCTTCGGATAATTCGGGTGTAAAGATAATACAAAAGCATTGGCGTACTGTGAAAAATAACAAAAAAAGCGGGGAGATTGTTCCGAGGGTCACAGGTATTCCATATATTTGTTTGCTGTCCTTATGGAAGCTATTTAGAGTCAGTAGAAAAGACTTAAGATATTTTCATCTAAGCCTTAACTAACTTTTTCTTTTTGTTTAAAACGGTTAAATGTAGAAACGGCCAAGCGTGAGCTTCGCCGTTTCCTTTGTTTTATGGGACCAGCCTGTAGCATCGCATCAATAGGCATGCGTGTCTTTCTCCTGCATTTCCTCCCCGCTGATCTTCCGCAGATCCAACGCACGCCAGGCATAGAAAATATAGCCCAGGACGAAAGGCACGAGGATGGAGACATAACTCATCACTTCCAATGTGAACGGACTGGAGCAACTGTTGCCGATCGTCAGCGAACTTTGCAGGTCGGCTACCGAAGGATAATAAGCCGTATTGTTCCAACCGGCACAAAGCAGCAGCGCCAGCACCGTGAGTACCGTACCTGCCCCGCTGAACCAGATGCCTTTTTTCCATGTATCCGACAAGATCGTGCGGACGATGCCATACAACACACCTGCCACCCCCACCAAGAGCACGACCGATACGGCAGGCATCTCGACCAGGTTCATAAAATATTTATAGGGCTGCATATACACCTCTTTTGTCTCCGGATCGACAGCAAAACCGTCGGCAAGCAACAGATGCACCAGGAAGACAAGGAAGAAAACAAGGAACAGCACCGTCTCGATCACCAAATGCTTGCGGCTACGTTTCACAATCTCGGCATCGTCGATATTGTTGATGAAATAAAGCAATGCCTGGATGCGTGCCAGAAAGAACACCGCCAGTCCGAGACATACGTTCCAGAACACGAAAGCAGCCTCAAGTCCGTGCCAGGGGGTCGCCCAGGTGGAGATCACCGGCATCGCGACATCGGTCAGCTGTCCTTTGTTGACGACAAACTCGGCTCCGCTAAAAAACGTACCGACAGCCGTACCCAACAGGATCGGACCCAAGATGCCGTTCAACAGCAGGAATACCTGATACGTCTTTTTGCCCAGAAGATTCCCCTTCTTCGACTGATATTCATACGATACGGCCTGCAGAACGAAGCAAGCCAGTATCAGCATCCACACCCAGTAGGCTCCGCCGAAACTGGTCGAATAGAATAACGGGAAAGAGGCGAAGAACGCACCTCCGAAAGTGACCAAGGTCGTAAACGTGAACTCCCATTTGCGTCCGGTCGAGTTCAGCAACATCTTTTGTTGCAATTCAGTTTTGCCGATCGTGAAGAGCAAGGACTGTCCGCCTTGTACGAAAAGCAGGAAAACCAATAGCGCTCCTAAGAGGGAAACAAGGAACCACCAGTAATGCTGTAACAATATATATGTACTATCCATAACACTCATTTCTTAATTCTTAATTCATAATTCTTAATTCACCGAAGGCCCTTTCTTGATCGCCTTCACCATAATACCGATCTCCGCGATAAGCAGGACGGTAAAGAGAAACAGGAAGACGAAGAAGGTCGTCTGTACCGATGAAGTGGCCAGCTTGGACACGGATGCGCCTGTCGGCAGGATGTCCTGGATAGCCCACGGCTGACGTCCCACTTCGGCCACGATCCACCCCGCCTGCCCGGCGATGTAGGCCAGAGGAATCGTCCACAGGCTCGCCCATTGCAACCAGCGGGCATCGGCAAACTTGTTCTTTTCGCTCCAGATCAAAGCAACGATGAATAGCAGAATAAAATATCCGCCCAGGAGCACCATGACGCGGAATGAATAGAAAGTGAGGCCGACATGAGGAACCAGGTCGGCAGGATCTTTAATGTACCCGTATCCGAAATAAGCGAAGTTCTCGTCCAACAGGCTACGGGCTTGCTCCGCAGCCACCTGGTCTTTGTCCTTTACCGCCTTGCGATAATCAGCAAGAGCTTGGATGGCAATCCTCCCCTTCTCGATCTTCTCGGCAGCAGAAAGGGCAACCGTTCCTTTATTGGTCGTATAACCGCCTTCTATCAGGTTGACGATGCCGGGAACGTATGCATCTACATCACGTTCGGCAAGGAAGGAGAGCAGTTTCGGAATCTTGATATCGAAGATGAAAGGATTTACATTATCTTTATAACTCGTCTTGTCGGGATTCAGCAGGCCGATGGCAACCAGACCTGTTCCGTTGCCCCCTTCGTACAAGCCCTCCATCGCAGCCAACTTCATCGGCTGTTTCTGGGCGACCTGGTAAGCCGAACCATCACCCGTCCATACAATAAGTATGGAAGCGACCAGTCCGAAAACCGCACCGACCTTGATGCTTTCGAGCGAGAACTCCGTCTCCCGCTTTTTCAACAGATACCAACTGCTGACACCCATCACGAAGACGGCTCCCACGATCCATCCGGAAAGTACGGTATGGAAGAATTTGTTGATGGCGACAGGAGATAAGGCCACCGCCCAGAAATCGAACATCTCGTTGCGCACAGTGTCCGGATTAAAATGCATACCTACCGGATATTGCATCCACGCATTGGCGATCAGGATCCAAAGGGCGGAAAGAGTTGCTCCTATGATCGTCAGCCAGGTGGAAGCCAAGTGGAAGCGTTTGCTCACCTTGTCCCAACCGAAAAACATCACGGCTATAAAAGTCGCTTCCATAAAGAACGCCAGAATTCCTTCGATAGCAAGGGGAGCTCCGAAGATGTCTCCTACAAACCAACTGTAGTTAGACCAGTTCGTTCCGAATTCGAATTCGAGGATCAGCCCGGTGGCAACACCGATAGCGAAGTTAATACCAAACAGTTTCATCCAGAACTGCGCTGTCTTTTTCCAGAACTCGTTACCTGTTTTGTAATAGATGGTCTCCATGATGGCCTGTATAACGCCGAGCCCCAGTGTCAGGGGCACGAACAGCCAATGATACATGGCAGTGAGAGCGAATTGCGCTCTTGACCAGTCAATCAAAGATGTGTCAATGCTTGCGATCATAAATTATATAATTTAAGGAGTAATTGCTCTATTGATCAATTCACCCGAAACGTGTTCTTCCTTAGCCGAATCTCCATCCAACTTTCCTAAATAATTAGGAAAGAAAAACAGTTTTAATATAAAAAACATGATGAAGAGCTTGACCAATATGATTAGCCACAACGTCTTACCCAGCTTCATTTCGCGAAATCCTTCCAGATAAAAATGATATATTCGTATGTATACAGGCTCCCTTTTCATATCGGTATCGTACTTTAATAACAAGAGATTGGATGAATAAGTTTTCTTTCTATACAAATATAGGGAAAGCGTCAAAATGTTTTCCCCTAAAAGCATAGATATTATTTATGGAAAAATAGACTTTATCTATAACCTCTGTTAAAAAAAACTATTTTAAAGAAGAAAGCCGAAAGGAAGACTTGCCGTTACTTCTGCATTGGCTATATTTGTGCCAGTTTGTGTTTTTATAAGACAAGAAATCACATCGAATATTATAATTAAGTGCTAATCTATAAAAAATTATTACTATGTCGAACATTTCAAGAAGATCATTTCTTCAAAGAGGAGCCGCAGCTGCTGCAGCTTTCTCAATCGTTCCGGGTTCCATCCTGGGAAAATCTCACGGATATGTAGCTCCGACTGATAAGTTGAACATTGCCGCTGTCGGTATCGGCGGTATGGGTAATGCCAATCTTAAGAATATGGAGAAAACAGAAAATATCGTAGCTCTTTGCGATATCGACTGGAAATATGCCAAAGGAGTTTTCGAACGCCACCCGAATGCAAAGAAATATTGGGACTACCGCAAGATGTATGACGAGATGGGCAAGTCCATCGATGCCGTACTGGTTGCTACAGCCGACCATACTCACGCAATCATCACTGCAGATGCCATGACAATGGGCAAACACGTGTATACACAGAAACCGTTGACTCACTCGGTTTATGAATCTCGTTTGCTGACAAAATTGGCTGCCTCCACAGGTGTTGCCACTCAAATGGGTAACCAAGGTTCTTCAGCCGAAGGTACCGACTTGGTTTGCGAGTGGATCTGGAATGGTGAGATCGGTGACGTATATAAGGTGGAATGTGCTACTAACCGTCCCATCTGGCCGCAGGGGTTGAACACGCCGGAAAAGGCCGACAAGATTCCTTCCACGCTGAATTGGGACCTGTTCTCCGGCCCGGCAGAGGTAAAACCATACAACCACATTTATCATCCCTGGAACTGGCGCGGATGGTGGGCTTACGGAACAGGAGCATTGGGCGATATGGCTTGCCACATCATGCACCAGCCGTTCAAGGCCTTAAAGTTGGGCTATCCGACAAGAGTTGAAGCATCTTCCACCTTGTTGCTCCGCGATTGCGCTCCTAATGCTCAGCACGTGAAGTTTATTTTCCCGGCTCGCGAAAATATGCCGAAACTAGCCATGCCGGAAGTGGAAGTTCATTGGTATGATGGCGGCATGATGCCGGATCGTCCAAAAGGTTTCCCTGAAGGCAAAGAACTGATGGGACCTGGTGGTGGTCTGACAATCTTCCACGGAACAAAAGATACGTTGATCTGCGGTTGCTATGGCCAGGAACCGTTCTTGCTGTCCGGTCGTGTGCCTAACGCTCCGAAGGTCTGTCGTCGTGTAGCAAACGCCATGGGTGGCGGTCACGAACAAGACTGGATCCGTGCATGTAAAGAAAGCGCATCCAGCCGTGTCCAGACTAAGTCAAACTTCTTGGAAGCCGGTCCGTTCAACGAAATGGTTGTAATGGGCGTATTGGCAGTCCGTTTGCAGGCTCTGAACAAGACCCTGGAATGGGACGGTCAAAACATGCAGTTCACCAACATTAAAGACAACGAAGAGATCAAGATCTGTATCAAAGACGGTTTCACGATCAAAGACGGACATCCTTCGTTCAACAAAGACTGGACAGATCCTGTCAATGCTAAAGAATTCGCTGCCGAATTGATCAAGCATAACTATCGTCAGGGTTGGAACTTGCCTGATATGCCGAGATAATTAGTTTTAAACAAATAAATAGAATGAAAAAGTCAGTATTATTAGCAAGTGCCGCAATTATGATGTGCTATTTCACATCTTGTAGCGGTGGTAAAAAAACAGAAGAAGCTGCTGCTCCTGCAGAAGAGGCAAAGACAGAAGCTGCCGTTCCTGAATACAAACTCATGAACGATCTGCCTACTGTCGACCTGTCTACTTTCCCGAAAGATGCCGATGGCAAAGTCACTTTGTTCGACGGTAAATCTTTCAATGGATGGAGAGGCTACGATCGTACGGATGTGCCTGCTGCCTGGGAAGTGGTAGACGGTACGATCCATATCAAAGGATCCGGAGCAGGTGAAGCTGGTGCTAAAGATGGTGGCGACTTGGTTTTCGCTCACAAATTCAAAAACTATGAATTTGAATTCGAATGGAAAGTAGGTAAAGGTTCGAACTCCGGCGTACTGTATATGATCCAGGAAGTCGAAGGACAGCCCTCTTATATCTCTGCTCCTGAATATCAGGTACTCGACAATGCAAACCATCCGGATGCCAAGTTGGGTAAAGACGGCAACCGCCAGTCTGCTTCCTTGTATGACATGATTCCGGCTAAGCCTCAGAACTCTAAACCGTTCGGTGAATGGAACAAGGGTAAGATCATGTGTTACAAAGGTACGGTAGTTCACTATCAGAATGACGAACCGGTTGTTGAATATCATTTGTGGACACAGCAGTGGAAAGAAATGTTGGATAACAGCAAATTCAGCAAAGACAAATGGCCGTTGGCTTACGAACTGTTGCTGAACTGCGGTGGTGAAAACAAAGAAGGCTTCATCGGTTTCCAGGACCACGGAGACGACGTTTGGTATCGTAACATCACTATTAAAGAACTTGACTAAGCAGTTGTTCCTTTTATCAAAATAAGAAAGCCCCGGTATCGTTTGGATACCGGGGCTTCTTTTATTTGTCCGATACAGGCGGCAGGGATTATTTTGCCATCACCTTTATGTTGCTATAACTGTTTCCTTCGAAATTGATACGGCCGTTTTTACCGTTGTTGACATCGAGGGTGTAGTTGTTTTTGTTCCTTTGGTCATCGCGGCTATCGAAACCGACCGAGTTTTCGTCCTGATTACGACGTTGGATATTGAATCCGCCTTGAACCTTGCAATTGCCGTATTTCATATTGTTGGCAACGACACGGAAGGAGGCGTTCACATCGATATAAATGTTCAGATTACCGTAGCGGGCATCCACATTGACCTTATCGAAGTTGCTGGCAAGATCCTTGATGGTAAGCGTGCTGTAGCTCAGTTCGTCGACGGTGATGCCCTGTTTCAGCTCGTCGATCTTGCAATTTCCGTACTTCAGTTCCATATAGCCGTTGTCCAGCCTGTCGATATGGATGTCGCCGTATTTGGCTTCAGTGTTCATCTTCCGGACATTTCCGAGATTAAGGTTGGAGTACTTGCTGTCGATATTCAGTTGCGACCCGTTGCGGATAGAGGATTTGCCGCAATAAGCCAGGTCCAAAGTGGCATTGTCGACATCGGAGATATCCATATTGCCATATTGCACGTCGATGCTGAGAGGTCCCGTGAAATTACCGCCATTGAGATTGCCGTATTTGACATGCAGATCGCATTTTCCCTTATTGTTTTCCGGCATGATGATATTGCCGTACTTCTGTGTCAGGTCGCACGTCAGTTCAGACGGCATATTGACATAGTAGTTGATGGTGAAGGATTCGTTAGAGCCTCCATTCCCGTTTTGCGACCTCAGGCTTGTAACGGCCGAAACCGTATTGCCCATCTTTTCCATCCGTATGTTGACACGGTCGATGATAGCCTGCGCCTTTTCGTCATTACGGGCTTTCGCCTCGATCACGACACGGATGGAGACTTCGCTCTTGCTCCAATGCGTAACCGTAATGTTCCCGTAACGGTTGTCCACTTGCAAGATGTCGTTTTTACCGACATTGAAGCTTTTGTTGATTTCCTTTTTCTTGATGCTTTCCTGTTTGGCAGCCCAACCGGATACGCTGCAAAACAAAACCAGGAGCATCAACAGACCGGCCCGTAAAAAGCAGGATTGTCCCTTCTTGGTGTGTTGATAAGCTGTTTTCATGTGTTGATAAATTGTTTTATGTGTTGATTAACGTGTTTATTGTTTACTATTCCTGTTGAAATCTTCCATACTCTCCATCTGTTTCAACATGATGTTGAGACTTTCCAAGCTGGTACTGTAATGCAGGTTCATGGCATAAAGGCCGGCATTGGAGCAAGGCAGAGTCGGAAGGACCGTTTCTTCGAACATATAATTGTCTGTCAGGACACGTTTTGTCTCTTTCAAGAGTTCCTCCGCTCCGGGAGTCTGTTGCAGTTTGTACATCGCCTGCATCTGTGAGATGATATCACTCATCTGCATATTGTAGTAGAGACGAAGTTCCTCTATCTCCTCTTTCACCTCGCAGGCATGCTGGCCTGTGACCACCTGCCTTGGCTGAGTAGGCAAAGGCGTGCCACCCGGCAGTTTGAAGAGGAACAGCAGGGCGATGCAAGCTGCCGCGGCAAAAGCGCAAAGGCTATATAACGTAGCCCGGCTTTTGCGCGGAACAGCCAGCTTCTGCTCGAAGCGTTCGAAGTGGCCTTCAGGTAACAGGTCGTCTTCAAATGCTTCCCGGTTCGTGTCTATGAAATTCTTCAGTTTATCCATTTTCTTTATTTGCTGCTATTATGTCCAATAATTTGCGCTTTGCCCGGAGATACTGGCTGCGTACGCTCGACGGCCGGATCTTCAGGATGGAGGCAATCTCTTCCATATCATATCCCTCAAAGAGGTAGAGCGAGAGGATCACGCGATAGCCGGCCGGCAGTTTCTTGCAGGCTTCCTTCACTTGGGCAACCGAATAACGGATTTCTTCCTCATCCGGTCCGTCGTCATCGGGTTCGGTGTAGTCATCCGAAAGCTCTTCCCAGTCAGGCGTCTGTCGGCGCACGTAATCAATGGCTGTATGAACAGCTATACGGTGCATCCATGCTTCGAAACATTGTCCATCCCGATACTGGTCCAGGCGGGTGAATATTTTCAGGAAAGAATCCTGCATCGCCTCCTCCGCCTCCGGCACGTTACCGACAATACGCAGACAGGCGACATACAGCCGCTGTGCAAATTGCTTGTAAAGGGCGAGCTGTGCAGTCCGGTTACCACGCCGGCACTCCTCGATCAGATGTACATTTGTTTCTTCCATTTTCATATATATAAACGAAGGCACCCGGAGAAACGTTGCATCTTCCCGGCAAGAAAAAGCAAAAAAAGATAGCACATCCCTGAAAAAAATCTATAGCTTTCCAAGAAAAAGCCTATAACCTTTTACATCAAAAGCTATAGGGTACACAAAAAGAAAGGCATCATCCCGATGCCTCTCTCCCTGAACTAAATGATAAAAATAAAAGTTATGTGGGAAGGTTATTATTCTTCTGTATCTCCCGTATCTTTTGATTTGTAATCCAACTCGACGGTATTATAGTCGTTCGAGGCGAAAGATTTATATTTGATCTTCAACTTCACCGTCTTTCCTTCCGTACTCGGCAACTTATCCAGCTTGAAGGACACCAAGCCGGCCGAAGGTCTGAGGGACGAGTCGATATTGCCATAAGCGTTATGACGGAACTCCAATTCATACGGATCGGCACTGTTTGTCTGTACCAGGTTCAGGAAATGCTTGACATTGTCGTTGTAACCTCTTTGAATATAGAAATCGAACGTGATATATCCGTCCTCGATCCACACTCCGTTCTTAGACCAAATGCTACCGCCATTCAAGGCCAGCATGTCCGTTCCGTAATAGGAATCATTTTCCGATCCCAGGTCAGGAGCGATCGGTTTGGTCAGAAGGGTATCCATTCTTAACAATTGAACAGACTGATCATAGCCTTCAGTCTTCTTCTCGTCGTTCTTATATATAACGAACGCACGGATCTCTTTCAAATTCTCAGGCACATATGAGTTTGTCGGGAACAGCGTCGTACTGTCGTCGAGCTGCATATAGTAAGAATTATCACTCAATGGTTTTACCGTTACAATAGCCTGGACACTATCTCTCCAAAATTCGCTGTAAGCGTCGTCATCATCCAAACATGAATAAAAAGCTGTAGAACCTAACAAGATTCCAACCAATAGCATAAAACTTTTCAACGTCTTCATAACAGCTGAATTCAACTTGCAAATGCAACAGAATTCTGATTAATAATTTGTTTAAAT
>ERZ827516.725-NODE-725-length-33981-cov-3.457849_pt1 | contig 33981 bp, 22 predicted proteins | sample MGYA00519703_ERZ827516 | MGnify/ENA primary metagenome ERZ827516 (study PRJEB31778, sample SAMEA3449337) | human gut metagenome | biome: human gut; feature: human-associated habitat; material: faeces | place: United Kingdom | collected 2010/2012 ...
TAATGCACATTATCGTTGTCTCTCTCTGTTTATCCTGTCCCAAAAACTTAAAATGTGCATTATCACCTCGACCGTCCAGCCGTTACCGAGCATCCGGTATATCTGCGTGTCGGAACATCGCCACCTGTACCAATCGGGAACCGTCTGCAAGCGTGCGCACTCCAGCGGCGTCAGGTGCCGGACACGAACATCATCCAAAACATTGGATGTCTGCCCGCCGTGTCCTGCGGCTAAGGCCGGGGATTTCCCGTGTCGGGAATATATCCTGTTTTGCTGTCTCGGCTGGGTTCCGAATTCCTTGTTACAATTCAGTTGTATCATCAAATTATTCTGCTCCCAAGCGTTTGCGGATAGCGTGGGCGTTTTATTTACATGAACACCGCCCCGACTTTTGCCATGCGGAAGTTGTAAAACATAATCACTTGATAAATTCATTTTGAATTGAGCCGATGTCAAGCATCCGATTTTGTCATTACAGAGTTTTATTTTTATGGACGTACCTTGTTTGGCAGCGTGCTTTTTAAGCCAATTCAGCATATTGTCATTTAGGTAATATTTTCCCGACACCTCGTTTTCAAGAATGTCGCGTAACAATATCCTTCGGTCGGTGGGCTGCGGGATGTCGGAATAAAGTTCCCCAAAAAGTCCCTCTTGTCGAGTGCGTATGTTCGTCCAATACCACCGATCGCGGTTCTGTGCGCTCACGAGCGCTGAATTAATCCGCACCGGAAACACTCCGACGTATTCCGTAATTACCCGTAGATGCTCCTTTTTCATGTTCACGTTTTCCAGCAAAAAACGCACACGGGGATTCGCTGCCCTTGCGTGGTTGAGGATGTCCGCAAAAACAAAGAACAAACGGCTGCGCGGGTCGTCGAAAGCCAGCATTTTGCCCGCGAAACTGAACCCCTGACAGGGCGAGCCGGCGAGGATTAAGTCGATGCCCGTCCAGTCGATGTCCCACTCCTGCCACCGCGTTACATCGCCGAGTTGCACGGTATCCGGGAAATTTAGCTGTGTCTGCCCGATAGCGTGGCGGTCGATTTCGCTGGCGTAATAGATTTCCGGGACTACGCCTAATTCCCGCAATGCAATTTGTCCGCAACTCATTCCATCAAATAATGATACTACTTTCATGTTGATTTCTGATTAGGTTTTTGTTTGAAACAAAAGCCTGATTTTCAGAAGCTCAACAATCTGTATGTTATGGAACTATGTTATATTTCGTTCTTTTCTTGAAGGTTCGGTTACTGCCCGCTGTCCGGTGGTCGATGCTCCTGCAACCACCGACAGGCAGTTTCGTAGCGTTCGATGTCATGCTCCAGTAAAGTCAGGGGAAAACTCAGCCCGTGTGCAGCGATTATCAAGTTGATGTTCCCGCCAAAAGGTGAGAGAATCCGCTGGCCTGGTTCCGCAAACCGACTAAGCAGCCACCGCCACAAAGCGACGGGCTTATTGACACGCCCGCCTACAATCCTGCCGCGAGGTGTGTACTTGAAAATCTTTGGCGGAAGGTCGAATGACGTCCAAGCCATTTCCCATTGCGGCCGCTTTTCGCCCCGATACATACGGTCCCAGCATATTACTCCGCGCGTCTCGGGGAGGCCGAACAGATTGCCGTTCCATACGATTTGGTTGAGGCTGACGCGCACCAGTTGTGCGAAGCAAACAGCCGGAATATCCGCCGGAGTGTCGAAACTCGCCAGAGGATCGGCCAGCGCAAGGTCGTAAGAGCGGGGAGCCATGAGTGGCAGCAATTCCCGTCCGTCGCCCCGAATCAGAGTAATGTTTCCGAAAATTTCAGTCATGGTTGTGGTTGTAAAATGCCCCGCCCGCAGGCGGGGCCGTAAAGGTTTAATTACTTTCGATAGAGCAGTTTTTTGAAATCCGGATAGGGTTTGAAGTCCGGCTCTACATGCTCCGGGATTTCGACGAAGGTTCCGCGCGAAATGTCGCGGCCGATCTTTGCTTTGCGGAGCCTCGGGGCGAAGCACCCGAATCCCCGGAGGTAGACCGTCTCACCGGCGGCAACCTTGTGCTTGACAATCCGCATCAGTTCTTCCACGATGTCCAGTACCACCTCTTTCTCGATTCCGCGCTTCCCGGCTATCTGCCGGGCGATTTCATGTTTCGTCATAGTTTTGTGTTTTTAGGGTTATGAACAATACCGGGGATTTTCCCCAGTTTAGAAGCTCCGTGTGCACAGCTTCATCCGCTACAATTCGCAGTTCGACGGGCCGGGCGTAGCTGTCCCGGATTGTCGGACCGATATGGAGCAGTCCGATGTCCCGTAATCGGTACAGAATCGGTTCCCATGCGGAACATTGTCCTGGGATTATATCGTCCAGTTCCCGGAACAGAGCTATGGCCGGTTCCTGCTTGGTGGCGCGTTTAGTTTCGACCACTCGTCGGACAGTATTGTAAAGGCTCTCCATAACGTCATATTTTTTGTTTGCCCCGCAGGATTACATCCATGCGAGCAAAGGCGTTGAATGTGGCTATCGCGCTGACTTTCTCGGCTATGATATTTTTCCGGTTACTGATTGATTCGAAAATCCGGTCAATGTCGATGTAGTTCGGGACGCGGGCGAGGATGCTCTCGCAGTTTTGCGGCGTGAGGGGCCGGGAGAATTGGAGCATGAGGGGGTAATAGTGCGCCGCCCAGAGGTACATTTGTTCGTGTCGGGCGAGCTCATGCCACGAACGCCCGAAGATTTCGGCCGCCCGACGGTCGCGTAGCGTATCCCATTCCGGCAGTGGGACGGAGGCAGCCTCTCCGGTCGGAATGGTTTCCCCCTCCACCCCCTTCCTTAACTCTCCGGTATGTGTATCTATGTCTTTATGCTTTGTATCGTTTACTTTACTCTTCTTTACTATTCTATTGTCAGAAGAAATGCGGGTGATTTCATCATCTTTCGGTAGGATTGCGGCAGAATGTGCATTTGCTCCGGGAACTTCGGATGATTCCGGGAATGTTTCGGAACCTTTACCGATTTCTTCGGAAGAAATAAGGGAAAGTGCGGAATCAATACCGCCCTTTCGCCGCAGAATCGCCATGATGTCGAGATAACGGGCCTGTATGCCTTTGGATGTGAGTATATGGCTCCGTTCGTAAAGGTCTCGACTGAACAGCCCCAGCGCGATACATTCGGCGAGGATCGCTTCGGCACGCTCGTCCTCGATGTCGCACGTATCGGCCACGTCGGGCAGCAGGTCGGCATCCACGTTGATATAATAGCCCCGGTCGCGGTAGATTTCGCACAGCAGAACGATGTAAAACGCAAGGCCGTCGCTGCCGAACCGGCGGAACAGCCGCTTAATCTTGCGGTCCTGCATAATGTCGCAGTCCAGCCGGAAATAGACCAGCCCCCGCTTTACGTTCCTGCCTGCCATATATGCCTTCGTTATAGTTTGATTAGTCCTTCCTTGACTTGTTGCAGCCGCATTTCGATTTCATGCCGGGAATAGAATACTCTTGCGTAGGGGCCGTTTCCCGCTTTATGGCGTGCGATGAGCCGCTGGCGGACAAGGGCACGAATCACGGATTCCCGGTAGATGCGGAACGCCTCGCGTTGGCTAAGACGGTCGGTAATCAGTCCGAGTTTTTTCAGCGCGAGGTTCGCCCCGAGTTCCGCGTAAAACATGATCGCTGCTTTCTGTTCTTCATTCATGGCTCGCGGTTCTATCGGTAATCATACCTTCGCGGATACTTGTTATCATTCGCCGGACGGTATCTTCCGCAAGCATACGCCCCGTTTCACGGTCGCCGGTGCAGATGATATAGAACCGTTCGCCTTTGGACAGAGTGCGGAACAATTTCCCGCTACCGCCGTGCATCCGGGCAATCACATGCCGGACGTTTATCAGGGCTTGTCCCCTCATCGGGAAAGACCGCACTTCGGCAGGGGAAAAGGCGTTGAGAATCTCCTGCCATGTACGGGGCAGAGTGTCGGGAATGATCGTGACCTTCATTTTTTTTAGCATTTTTCGGGGAAATATTTTTGTGTAACTATTCATTTATGTATATTTGTTCATCTTCATTTACAGTCACTTGTAACAAATATATACATAAATGAATAGTTAATTTCCCTCTCAAAACAGCCGTATTTTTATTTAGTTGATTAGGAATTAGAAAAAATTTTACGTCGAACCATGAAAACAACAGCACATGCCGGGATTCGGCATCGCTTCGCGGAAATATTGAAAGATTCCGGTTTAACTGTCAAACAATTATCGCAGATGCTTAATATCAGTCAAGCCACTGTGATGCGACTGATAAATGAAGCAAATACGCCGTCCTTGCAGACGGCGTATGACGTGCTGATAAAATTTCCGGAAGTGCGTCCGGAGTGGTTGATTTTGGGAAAAGGCCGGAAGAAAGCGGATGAAAACCGGGCAGATCAGGCCAACCTGAGCGAGGCGGTAAAAACTTTGACCTTAATGTTATGGCAAAAGGACCGTCAAATCGAAAGCCTGACAAAAAGGCTTCAAAAATAGGAACGGTGTGGCAGCAATAACCGTCCCTATCAACAGTTCCGAACTGGCCCCGTGTAGCTAAAATCGAAGTCATCCGATTGAGGCTCCGGCAATATGCCTCCTTGTTTCGGGACAACTGATAAGATGTAGGCTTTTTTAGCTTAATCCCGATTTTCCATAAAAGGCCGGACTATGGAAGTCCGGCCTTGCTTTATATACAAGGTCAATGTAACGGAATGTAACAGGGTGCGGGGGTGTTACATTTTGTACCTCTACTTTTATTCTTCGTTCTCGAACGCTATCCGCAGTTAGCGGAACTTACCGACAAAACGCGGGTAAAATTCCGTGTCAATGCCGGTTACAGCGAGCGGTTCGTTGGCCGTCAAATGAAGCGTAAACCGGAAATACTTACAGGAACAAGGCGTGCGGCGCAGGCGCATATCCATGTCGCGGACGTTGCACCACTCGTCGCGCAGGTGGAGCCAGCGGGCGCAGTCATTCGAGCCGTCGATATGCAGGTGTGCGTAGGTATCACGCGATGCAACGCGGGCTACAAGGGTTTCGAGCCGCTTAAATTCGGTATTACCCAGCTTGACGGGGCGCGTGACAGCGAGGCATTCGGTCGGCCTCTGCGGGGCTTCGTCATCGAGGACGGAGAGGTGCGAGGCCGTCACGATTTCATCGTTGTTGAGTACGGTCCCGGCCATGTCGCGCGTAGACCATACGCCGTGCTGGACAGCGTACACGTAGGCATAGGAGTAAGCCGGATTATAAACGAGCAAGTCGCCGTACTTGAATTGGTAGTGTATTTCCGCTCCGGCCAGGTAATCGGTCACCATATTGCCAAGCGGTTCAGAGAGCAGCCGGGAGCGGCGGCCCTGCAAACCGTACAACCCCCGCGAGGTGATGTAGAATACCGTTCCTGCGGCGGTCGCCGTCGCCGGGTTGATAATCCGGTCGTGGTTGACGGGAATGATATTGCTGTACAGTATCTCCCCGCTGCCGCTTTCGAGCGACCATACGCCGCGATTCGTGAATACATAGAGCGGATAGGCCCCGAAACGGGTTTCCGAAAGTTCGTCAGCGACGGTGGCCAAAGCCAGTATCGTTTCGTCGGAGTTCCCGACACGGTAGGAGTTGGCAAAGGGCATGGCGAACAGATTGCCCGTTGCCGATACTTGCAGGCGGTTGGGTTCCTCCAGCGCACCGGAAGGCGAGACGGCCTCCCGCTCTGCTCCGGAAAGACCGAAAGCGGGATATTTGACGTTCTTTGTCGGGGGTAGTACGGCACAGGCATAGTTGTTGGCCTCGTAGGGTTTCAGGCACGTATCCGCCTGCCATGAACCAGCCAAAGGCCCGCCTTCGGGCGAGGTGCGGGCATCCTCCCGCAGAATGCCGAGCCGTTCGGCCCGGTAATCGGGATAACTCACGACACGCCCGACGGAGCTGGCCACATTTCCGGCGATGCGTCGCACTACGTCGTAGCGCCGTCCTTCGATATTCACAGTCGTAACGAGGCAGGCGTTGTATAGCGCCCCGCCGGGGGCTTGGACTGGCGAAAGTTCGTAGGTGCAGAATCCCGTGTAACCGGGAAAGAGGCGCGTCCGCGTGCCGGCCTTGTGCAGCCGGGCGTTGTATTCGAAATAGACGCGGGCCGTCTGCGCGTGGAGCGACTGCGTAGGCTCGTAGACGGGCTGCGTTTCCGCGTCATTCAGGAGGCTGTAATTCAGGCTGAAGGTATATGAATTATCCGTGAAATCGTCGATTGGGATTTCAAGGATACGGTATAGCGGTTGGTTGAAAAGGTCGTTTTTCTTTTCGTAGAGCCGCCGGAACGTGACCGGCTTGCGGCGGTCGTCGCCTTCCTCGCCTTCGGCGGAGGCCAGCCATTCGCCGTCGTCGTTCCAAAGCTGGGCGTAGTTGAATAGCGGGTTTATGCGCGTGGCGTAGACGCCGACGTCCGTAATCAGCCGCTTGTCGATGCCCGACGGTATCGTGACGGTCACTTTCGGCAGCGTGTAGTAGTTGTTCGTGTTGCCGAAATGTACCGGGCTGGTGATGTAGAGGCCCTTCGGGGCCTTGCCGTTCGTTTCGGGGTCAATTTCCAACCCGTCGCTCCCGTAGCCGTAAGGTCCCGTCTCCGCCTCCGCCTGCGTAAGGGCCTCCGGGACGATCAGCACGAGTTCCGAGTTGGCTATGACCGTCCCGTCCGTCATCAGGTAGGCGCACATAAGGGCTACCTCGCCATGCCATGAGCCGGACGGCCCCGATATGGGGAGTAGCACCTGCTGCGCCTCGATATCGGCAATGCGCGTGTAGTAGCGGTGTCCTGCCGCCGCCGGCGTGGGCGGATTGCCCGCTTGGAAATCCTTTGCGTCGATGAATGTGTAGGAAACAGCGGAGCCGGACGATACGCTGCCGAAATAGAAAGAAACATCCATATCGTAGCGGTACGGCTGCTCGACGACAAAGGCCGGGGGCGCGGGTGTCCCGAACAGGACGTAAGACGTACCGTACAGGATGTAGGAATACTCGGCCTCCGGGGTGACGAGTACGAGCACATTGCCGAAGGCGAACAGGGTTTGCAGGTCGGGAACGTTCGGGCGGATAACCTGCACGGAAACGAAGACGCCGCCCGATAGCCGTACCTCGTGAATGGTTCCGGCCCCGTCGCGGGCTATGTAGAGGTCGTCCGACGTCGCGGGGTGCTTGTATAGCAGGGTGAAGCCTCCGAAATCCGAAACGTCGTGCAGTTTGCGGAAATCATCGACGTTCCGCCATGCCCCTGCGTCGTAACGTAGGTTATGGAGCGTTTCGCACGCTCCGTCCTTAACGGTCAGGGCCGGTTCGGCCCGGTTTATCCCCAGCAGGGGGACTGTCTGCCTCTGTCTGTTTTCCATCGTCATGTATGTAATAGTGGTTGATTTCGCTGTGAAGCTGTTGGCTGAGTTGCATAAAGATACTCGTACCCTCCTGCGGCTTTTCAGCCCCGGAAAGGTCGTGCAGGATTTTACAGGCTGCGATCAGGTTCTTGTCCGAGAATCGCCGGCGGCTGCTCTCGTCCGTGAGGCGGCGGCATAACTCCCCGATAGCCGCATTGCGGGCGCGGATTACGCTGTCGAGATAGTCGTCCGCCAATTCACTCTGCACGAGCACGGTGGCGGCCTCTTGCCGCACTCCGGCCACCGCCGAGCGGAAGGCATTCCGCTCGCTCTCCCCCAGAGCTTCCCAAGTCCTTTTTACACGCATGGGGCTAATCCCGAACTCCCCGGACACGGCGCGAAAACTCCCCGTCTGCGCATAGCGTGCGCAGATTGCGGTTTTCTCTTCCTCCGTCAGAAGCGGGTGCGACATTTAGATTTGATAAATTTTTATCAAAAATAGCTATTTAATATGTTTATTGCATTTTAATTTTACATATTGATAAAAAATAAACAATAAATAGCATGGCTTTCCCTATTTTACCGGTCGCGGCGGGCATTTCGGCCCTCGGTTCGATTTTCGGCGGTATCTCCGCCAACAAGAAACGCCGTGAGGCGGAGAAGCAGTTGGAGCAGCGGCAGAGGCGGCTCGATCAGTGGTATTTATCGGAAACGGCCACGCCCTACCTCGACCGGGCCGACAGCCGGGCGATGCTCAAGCGCATCCGGGACTACAATGCGGATGAACTTCGCGCCCTTAATACCAATGCAATCAAGGCCGGGGCGACGGACGAAGCGAAAGTAGCGGCGGCGGGCCGCCTGAACCGGAACTATTCACAGACCGTCGCGCAAATTGCGGGTTTGGGGGAACAGCACAAAGACCAGGTCGGGCGGAAATACCGGGCGCGGCGGGACGAACTGGACGATGCCCGTTATCGGGCCAAGCTGGGCGAAGGGGACGGCGTGCAAACGATGGTGGGGAACATGGGCAATGCGTTCGGCAGCCTTGCGGCGATTTACGGCATGGCGCCGGGCGTGAGGCAGCAGAAACTCGCCCCGGTGAACACGGGCGGCTTTACGACGGTGGGCGGTGGAGTGCAGCCCCTCGAACTATCCGAGGAGATGAAAAAACGGATTGCAGGATATGGCAGATAAGGGTACGACCAGCGAGGCGGCCCCGTTCTCGGTGGCCGACCTATTGGAGAGGCAGCGGCAGGAGGCCGAACGGCGGCAGGCCGACTACGAACGGAAGCAGCAGCGGGCACGCGACCTGTATGCCAATGGGCAGAATCCGATTCTTGCCTATATAGACACGCAGAAACCCGTGCAGGACGTAGAGCGCGAGCGGCGGACACGCAATGCGGCTAAGGTGGCGGCGTGGGGCGATTTCCTTTCCGCGCTGGGAACCGGGATTGTCGGCATGACCACGAAGGGTTACGTTCCGAAAACAGGTAGCGACCTGCCGCTGAAGATGCTCGGTAAAATCGACGAATGGGAAAATATCTACCGGCAGCAGGACAAACAGTATAAAGCCCTGCGGCTTAACGCGCTTATGGGGCAGCAAGCGGCCCGGCAAAAGGCCGCCGATATGGATGCAGCGGCGGCGGGACAGGATTATGCTATGGCCCAGAAACAATACGATTCGCTGCTGGCCGGGGCGATTAAGACGCAGGATGCCGCGCAGAAACGACAGGACGACATGGCTGCGCGACTGGCCGTCGAAACCCTGCGGGGTAAGAACAATCAGCAGGCGGCGCGGATCAGGGCGGCAGCTTCGACGGCGGCAGCAGCAGCCCGCAGCGGCGGTTCGGCGGATAACGCCGGACTGCAATTCCTCGACCGGGACGACAAGACGGTCATAAAACTTTCTCCGGCGCAAGTCGCCTACTGGATGAAAAAAGGCATCGAAACAGGTATGATTCCGGCAGACGGCACACCTTTACGCAAAGCGTCCTATTCCGGCGAGAACGTGCCGCAGTTCTATTGGGGACGGCTCAAACCCGAACAGAAAGCCGCGTTACTGCGGGGCATATACTTAAAAACCATATACGGGGACGAAGAAAAAGAGCCGCCCGCCGAGGGCTGGGTAGGGTTATGGCAGCCTCCGAAACGTTACGTGAAAGGCCCTTACTCGAACGAAACCCTGCAACTGCTCGAAACCCCACAGGCGGAGCAGGCCCGCGAGAGCGGTTTTTCCGACGCGGACATCATGGAATATTTGCTCAACTACAAGTAAGGAAGAATGAAAAGGCCGGATTTTACACCTGAACAGTTAGCCAAACTCAATGAAATATTCGGGGAAAATAAAACGCAGCGTATCACCTACGCCGCCGGGAAAGGTACGGAATCGCAGCCGGAGTTGTCACCCGCACAGCGGCTGTAAGCCTCACCGGAGGCCGTGCGGCTTCGGGAGCGCGGTTACGACGAGCGGGAAACGCTCGATGCGCTGACACGCCAGTTGATGATGCCGGGAAAAGATATTATTTCCAGCCTGCCCGACAAGCGGTACAAGGCCCCGGAAATCGACCCGACGGTATTGCCGGGTGATACGCCGACCTACACGACGCTCACCGGCGACGTACTGACCAAAGACGATGCCGACATGGATAAGTGGACGGCATGGCGGCGGGAACCGGAAAACGCCGAAGCCCTTTTCCGCATGAAAACGGGCAAGAGTTCGGCTCAATACGAGAAGGAGCTGAAGGAGGACTTGCGGCGTGAGGTTACGGGGATTCTCGAACGGGCCAACAGCCGAATCGGGCAGACGGAAAAGCGGGTAGCAGAGGCCGTAGGCGGCGGACCGGTCGGGACACTGGCCAAAGCACGAATTTACGGGATGCCGAAAATGGCGAAGGGCGGCAAGGATGCCGACCTCGCGGTAATGGCAAAGCGCATTCTCGGACAGTTGGACAGCAAGACGGCGAAAGACCGGGACGAAGGCGATAAGTCGTCCGGACTGTGGCGCGGGATAAAAAATAACTTGACGGCGGAGGATTTTCTCTCGGCAGGTTATTCGTCGATTCTCGAAAACCTGTTGGAGGCCCGGACCCTCGACAAGGCGCACCGGGGAGAAAAACTGACCGAAACGGAGCAAGACGTACTTCGGCTCAAAGGACTGGAGCAGCGGGTAAACGACTACCTTGCGCTGCGCGGCGGCAAGACACGCGGAGCGAAAGTCGGCGAAGGGCTGGCGCACAGCGCCCCGTTCATGGCGCAGTTCGGTCTGACGAGCGGGATAGGCAGTATGCCGTCCGTCGGGCGGGCTGTGGCCGGAAAACTCCTGCAAAGCGGCGTAAAAAAGGGGGTGGCAAAGGGTGTCGGGGCCGTAGCCCGCATGGGAGCCGAAGCCGGGAAAATGTTGCCACTTCAGGCTGCACCGTACAATAATTACCTTGAACGCACGGCGGAACAGTACCGCATCGGGGATGACGGCACGGTGTCCAAACTGGCGACACTCGCTTTTGTAAGGGCATACAAAGGACTGGCCGACGCTTATGTGGACGTATTTACGGAAAAGACCGGCGAGGGGTTCGGCGTACTGTTCCGGTCGTTGGTCGGTAGACCCGTGGCACAACTCGCACGCACCATGGGCCTTGCGCAGTATATGAACAGGATTCCGCGCAGCGCGGCCCTCGACGCTTTCCGGAAACGGGTGGGATTCAACGGCGCTGTCGGGGAGTTTTTGGAAGAAGTGGAGGGCAATTTCCTCGCCCCGCTGCTCACGGGCGAAACGGAACGGTGGAAAGAGGGCTTTTCGACAGACAACCTCTGGACGACGTTCCTCACCACTTCGGTAATGAGCGCAGGGTTCGCCTCGCTGGAGCTTCCCGGCGCGGCGGATTACGCCCGGCGTTCGGCGCGCCTGCACGTCGCGGAAAAGAAAGCCCTTGCGGGCATCGGGAACCCCGAACTGAAAACCGCCGTATTCGCGGCGATGCAGCAGCCGACGTTGGCGACGCAATCGAAAGCCCTGTCCGGTATCGACTGGAAGGCCGACGGCATTACGGGCATGGATGCGGCCCACGCGGTAGATTATGCCCGGTTCCGCACCGAACGGACGATATTGGACGGTGCGACGCGGGGACTGGCCCAAGCCGAGAAAATAGACAATATTCACCGGGAGATTCAGCAGTTCCAGTACCGGGGCGAGGACGGGCAAGTCCCGTCCGGGGAGTTTGTCGCGGCACAGGGGCAGGACGGGAATGCGTATGTTGTTTTGTCGGGCGGTCTAAGTGCGGAAACGCTCGACGACAACCTTTTTGTGTGGGACGAGCAGGCGCAGCAAATCCGGCAAATCAGCCGGACGGAGTTACAGGATGTGCAGCGCGTTCCGGTGAACGACTACATTGTCCAACAGTACCGGCAGCAGGACGAAACACAGGAGGCGGAGCAGCAGGCCGGACAAGCCGCCGAAGATATACGGACGGCAACGGAGGCCGGAATCCCGCCGCAGGAAGCCGAGCGTATCGTCATGCCGGAGGCGGAGCAAGCCGTATCCGACGAGACAGCGGAACCGGCAAGCGAGACAGCCGGGGAACCGGAACAATCCCCTGCCCCGGAGGTGGAACAGCCCGGAGGCATTGATGGGACGCAGGACGCAGGAGCGGAACCGGAGCCGATTGCGGAACAGTACACCAACGAGGACAGGATTGTACTGGCGGACGGTCGCCGGGGCGTAGTGGTCGCTCGGGAGGCGGACGGCTATATCGTGGAGCTCGACGGGGGAACATTCGAAAAAGTACCGTATAACCGGGTAGCCGGGCGTGGCGGGGAGCTGGAAGCCGCATCCGTTCCGGTCGCCCCGGCGGAACCGGAAAGGCCGACGGCGGCAGCCCCGGCGCCAGAGATAGGCCCGAGAGCAGTACCGCCAGTGCAAGCGGCGGAAACTTCCACAAAGATTCCGACTGCCGAACCACAGGTAGGGATGCCGATGACGGCAGGGAAAGTCCCGCAATCTGCCCGAACACGTCGCCTGAAAATGCGAAAAAAACAGGTATCGCCTTATGCGGCCAAGGCGGCGGCGTTGGGGGATTTCGTTTCAATCGAGGACGTGATTTTGCGCGATATTGCGGGCGGGTTGCGTTTCGTGTGGGGCAACCGGGACAGTAAACGGGGATTGGCCGATGAACTCGGTTTTACGGACAGCGAAACAGAACGGCGGGTACGGATTGGCATATTATCGAACGAAGGAGTGACGCCGGAGAATTATGCCGAGCACCTCTATTTTGAATACGGAAATGGCAATGAAAGTGAGAACGGCGTTCGGTGGAATCTGGACGACGGACAAATCAAGGACGCGGTACTGGAAATCCTATCGCATATCACTTCTCCAAAACAGGCTTACGAGGAGGCCGTGCGTTTACACGAAAGCGAGGAAAACCCTTATGCGGATTATACGCCGGAGGAACTGGCGGAAATGGAGCGTCATGAAGCAGTACGGCAGGCCGAAGAAAATCGTATTTTGGGGGAACCTCTTTTCTCGTTTTATGCCGGAGAAACCACGCCCGAACAGTGGGCCGAGATTGATAATTTATTCGCAGAAAACAGTACCGATTTCGCGGAAAATGCTAATTTTGAACCGTTGGCCGAACAACCGGAGGCGGCGGTAGACCAATTCAATACAATTCTATTCGATGAAAACAAAGCAGGCAGAGCAGACCAACCCGACCGACCTTCAAAAACGGAGGTTGGCGAAGATTATCGTCATGCTGGCGGAGGCCAACGGAGTGACGCCGCAGCAGATAATAGCCCGCAGCAGGGAGAACCTGAAGCTGGGCCGTGGGCAGTTCGACATGATGGTGGAGGATTGGAGTCTGTACGCCCCGTCCTCACCGAAGCAGAACAAAGGGTAGCGGACGAGGCTGCCGCCGGCATTGAGGCCCGGCAGGAGGAATTACGTGCGGAACTCCGTGCGAAACAATCGCAATACAACGCCGAGAAAAAGAAAATCGACAGGTCTATCACGGAATTAGAGAGTTTGCGGGCACGGCGTTCGGTAGAAAAAAGCGTCGGCGGGGTGTCGTTCGGTAAGGTTGAGAAAATCACGCATACGAAAACGGGCAAAGATTTATTTGCCGTGAAGCTAACGACGCGCGTCGATGCCGATATGTTCGGTGTACTGAAACAGCGGGCCAAAGCGAATGACGGCTATTATAGTAAGTTTAGCCGGGCGTTTCTGTTCGACACTCCGGAGGATGCCGAAGCGTTCCGCGCAGAGTATGCCCCGAAACAAGAGGTCGAGGGAACAACCGGACAACAAAATGATTATCTTTCAGGCACGAAGGCCGACGAGAGCGGAACCGCGCCACAAAACCACAATAGCTATGAACCAAATAGACCAAGCAATTTACAACCGGATAGCGGCGGAATTTCCGCTGAAAACGGCATTGATGCAGCGGTTGTTCGCTCTGAATCAGGACGAGATAGACGAGACAGAGGGCAAAGTCCGGGCGATGCTGGAGCAGGAAGCGACAGAACGCTATTCGGCCAGCCCGCAGACGGCACGGCAGGCAGCACGGGCGACGTGGCTGGTGTTGGCCGCGTGGCTGGAGCACGAAGCAATCAGCCGATACAAGAACAAGCACCCGGAAACCTACCCGGCATTGCCGGAACTGCTGACGGTAGAGGAAGCGGCGGAGTGCGCGGACATGGAATTGGAACTGACGCCGCAGGAAAAACAACTGACGGTACAACTGCTCCGGGCGGTAGCCGGGGGGAGCATCGAGCCGGACAAATAGACCTCTTTCTCAGCGACAAGCGGGCAGCGCAGCTTCGCGCCGAATCTATCCCGGTTGAAACGGGGAACCCGGATAATATAGCAGCGACACTTCCCTACCTGCTGCCGGAACAGCATGACGACGTACTCAAGGCTGAACGAAGATTTTACGACGAAAGCCGATACGAACGCGATACGGCCGACGGCAAGGGGATGATGTTCACCAACGGTACGGGAACTGGAAAGACTTATACCGGATTGGGAATCATCAAGCGTGCCGTGAAACGTGGTGCGGAAAACGTACTTATCGTTGTGCCGTCGCAAACGAAGGTGTCGGATTGGGTGCATGATGCCGAGAACCTGAACCTGAAAATTACGCCTCTTACGGGTATCGGGGATGCGGGCGAAGGGGTAAATATCACGACCTATGCAAATTTCGGGGTGAATGAGGCTCTTTACACGCGCTCGTTCGACATGGTGGTGTACGACGAGTGCCACCGGCTTATGGAAGAAAAGGACGGGGAGGCATCCGGGCGCACAAAGCAGCACTATTTGATAAGCAATAAAGACGCCCGGTCTTATGCCCAGCGACGGCTGCGGACAGAGGACGAATACCGTCAGCGGGAAAAATTATTGCAGGAAGTGAAGAAAGCCAGAAACGTACTACTGCAAAACGAAGGACAGTCCGACAAAGGAGCGCGTCCACTCGATGAAATACAGAAGGAGATTGATGCCCTTACTGCGGTTCTCAATGCCAAAGAGAGGGAATACCGGGCCGAGGGCGAACGGGAGGCCGGACGGACGAAAGTGATATTTCTATCGGCGACGCCGTTTAAATCGCATTTCAGTTTGCGTTATGCCGAGGGGTATCTGTTCCGCTATCCCGACGTGGAAAAAGGCGGGTATAATTCGGCAGGGCCGGAAGAAATGTTTTTTTTACAGCATTTTGGCGGAGCTTATCAAATGCGGTACAACCGGTTGGAACGGCATGCCGAGGATGCCGAGTTGGTGGCAAAGCAGGAAATCGCCTTTTCGGAATATCTCAAGGAGAAAGGTGTACTGAGTGGGCGGATGATTTCGTCCGATATGGATTATTCGCGAGATTTTCCGGTCGTTACGGGGTTTAATGCGGGAGCATTTAACAAAGCGTTGGAGGATGTTTTCGACTATGAAGGGCCTTTCAATGATTTGCAGGAGGGGTTCAGCAAAGTTTTCCACGACTACAATTATTCCACGAAACTCTTCGAAACGCTGAAAGCAGCGGCAGCGGAGCAGCGCATTCGGGAACATTTGGCATTGGGCCGTAAAATCGTTGTTTTTCATCGACGAATACAAGGCGGTATGCGGCCGCCGTTCGGCCTTGCCTTGCACTACGCTCGTGGGATAGCAACGAAGAAAGACGATTCCGGAGAAAGAATGGCAATTCTTAAACAGATTGCGGGATTCCGGGAAAAATATGCGGGGTTGTTGAGATACGAGCGGACGCTGGACTACCGCCCTGTACAGGTGCAGTTACGGGAAAAATTCGGCGGCCGGGTGCGGCTTTTTAACGGCAGTGTCACTACCGGCGAGAAAAACAAGGCGGTCAAGGCGTTTAATAACGACACCTCCGGTGTAGATATAATTGTAATTCAGGAGGACAGCGGCAAGGAAGGAATTTCCCTGCACGACATGACAGGAGCGCACCAGCGCGTATTAATGAACTTGACCTTGCCGAACTCGTCGATTACGGCATTACAAATTGAAGGGCGCATTTACCGGATAGGCAACCGGACAGATGCCATTTTCGAATATCCTCTGCTGGGGCTGAACTCTGAGGTCGCGCATTTCGGCTCCAATATCAATAAGCAGTTGTCTACAACCGAAAACCTTGCGATGGGCGCTCTTGCCCGTGACCTGCTGAATTCATTTAAAAACGGCGTGGAAGCAGCGGGGGAGGTGGACGTAACGAAGCAGGGCAAGGGCGGTAAGACCGCCGATCGGAGCGTTGAGGTGAGTGTGGCAAATGATTTCGAGCGGGCGATCATGCACTATTATGCCACGCAGAAACGAACGTCCGCCAATCGCTCCCGGGAAGGAACGGACTACTACGCGACGCCGGAGCCACTGGGTTTTAAAATGGTGGAATGGGCTGATGGCAGGGAGGGCGACAACTATTTAGAACCGAGTGCGGGGCACGGGGCGATTGCTCGCTATGTCCCGGTGTCGGGGAAACTGACGGCGATAGAACCGAGCACGGAATTGTATTCCAAACTGAATCTGCTGGCCGGGGGTGGGACAAGAAAAGTATTGCAAGGGACGTTCGAGGAACACTCGCTGGTGAACAAGTACGACGTAATATTGATGAATCCACCTTTTGGTGTCGGAGGCAAGACGGCGGCGGAGCATATTGCAAAGGCGTACCTCCATCTGCGCAAGGGCGGGCGTATTGTCGCTATCGTGCCGGATGGACCGGCCATGCAGAAGCGGCTCGATGCGCTGCTCTACGGTGAAAAGGCCGATAAGGATATGATACTTCGGGCCGAGGTGCGGTTACCGGGCGTGACTTTCGGGCGGGCCGGGACGCAGATGTGGACGAAGGTAATAATCATCGACCGGATTGGGGGGACGCCCTATATTCCGTCGCCCGTGCAATACGATTTACGAGAACACAAGGATGTGAGAAGCCTGTTCGGAGCCTTGCAGACAATGGAAATGCCGGGTCGCATTCTGCCGAAAGAAACGGAACCAGACGGAGAGAATAACGAACTGAGATTCCGGGAAGCAGTGACGGAATGCAGGGAGGTAGAGAGCCGGGAGGCGGTCGAAGCTGCGGCGGTGCGGCTTGCGGGTGCGCTTCATACGCCGGTGGAGGTGGTGCGCGACGTGGAGGCGATAACCGACGCGGATGCGGGACGGCAGAAGCGAAAGCGGACGGCCAGAGGGTGGTACGACGTCGAAACGGGAAAGGTCGTGCTTGTGCTGCCGAATGCGGAGAGCGCGGCGGACGCGGAGGCTACGGTACTGCATGAGGTCGTCGGCCACATGGGGCTGCGGGCGGTGCTGGGTGAACGGTTCGGGGATTTTCTCGACCGGGTTTACATGGACGAGGACGGGAGTTTGCAACGCCCCATTGATGAAAAGGCCGACGAGGAACAGCGGAAGCGGACGGAGGCCGGGCAGCCACCGCTCACGGCGGTTGAGGCGCGGAGGCTGGCGACGGAGGAATACCTTGCGGGGCTTGCCGAGGGAAACCGGACGCCGGGACGGTTCGCCCGAATTATCGGGACCGTGCGGCGGTGGCTGCGCGAAGCGTTGGGCGTGCCGCTGCGGGTGGGCGACCGCGATATTGCCTATATGCTGTGGCTGTCGCGCCACCGCCTCGCGTCGTCGCGCACGGCGGCCGACGCCGTGAGGCGGACTGCGGCGGCACGGCAGGTAAAGGCGGCCTTGTACGGCAGTGCCTCGGAACGGTATCGCATCGTCATGGATGAGACCGATCCGAAAACCTTAGAGCGGTACTGCGTGGCGGAATGGCTTAAAGACCACCGGCTGCCAGGTGTGGAGCTCGGGGAACATTGGGACGAAATGGCCCGTATCGTATACGACAATGCAACCGACCTGGGCCGTTCGGTCATCCATAACCTTTTCGGAGAAGAACCGCTCCGCGCCACAAAAAGATACATGGCCCTGCGGAATATCCGTGAAATAACGGACCGGGAGGGGTTGAACCGCATAATCGACAAGCTGACGAAAGTATTGCCCCGCGAAAAACGGCAGCAAATTGTCGATTCCCAAAGGAAACATTTGGAGTTCGTACTCTCGGACGATTACAAAAGTCCTCTCCGCCGCCGAGGCAGCAAGGACGAGAAACCCCTGCCCGAGAATTTCAAGTATGCGGCGGAGTTCGTCGAGGAATTGCTTGCCAAGCGGAAAAAGCAAGAGACTATCGCCCCAGCGGGCGAAATCGAGCCGACCATGCTGTACGACAAGAAAAAGCCGCTGCATGTTATCGAAAGCATACTTTTGGACAGCACGATGCCCGTCCGCAAATTGCAAGAGGAAATCATCCGGCGCGGCGGCAGAATCGACGACATCACAGACGTGTACGCGCATCTTAACCACTATTCGAGCGTTACGAAAGTCGCCTTGCAGAAGTATACGGACGACTATATCAATCCGCTGCTGGACCGCGTCGCTGCCCTTGCGTCCCTGACCGGGGCGGACATGGATGCCGTGACGGATTATATCAGCGCAGAATCGTCGCTGGAGCGCGACTTGTCGGGTGTTCCTGCTCTTTCACCCGACCCGGAAAGCGACTGGAATCGTGAGGTGACGGAGGCGATGATCAAGGCGTTTAGGGAACTTGCCGGGCGGATGCGCGTCGAGGCCGTCGAGCGGGACGGAATCGGGGGCATCCCGGCGGAGGAGCGGGAGTTGCTGCCTGCCGGACTATTGGATAAAGTGAAGCGGGACGGCCTTGCGTCGCTCGATGCGGCGGAGTTGTCCGAGTTGCGCGAGGCTCCGGTGGCGAGCCTGTGGCGAGCGGTCAATGCGGCCAACGACCGGGTGCTGGATCTGCTGGTTGAGGACGGGATGATAGCTCAGGAAACACGGAAACTGGTTAAAGGCCATAACTGGAAATACTACGTCCCGCTGCGGAGCTACGACTATTCCGTGCGGGACGACAAAGACGACATCACCCGGTTTGACGCGACCGAAGTGTACGATTTTATCGCCACACGCCGCACGCCGGGGCGGCTCCGTCAGGTGGTGCAGGAGGCCGAAGGGCGTTTTACCAAACCTTTTAATCCGGTGGTGCAAATGGTGAATATCGGTATCGGAGCCGTCATCAGCGCCAAGACTAACCGGATGCGGCAATCGGCCCTGCGGCTGGCGCAGAACACCAAAGGCGGGGCCGACCTGTTCCGCGTCAACCGCGTCTGGTTGGCAAAGGCCGTCGGCAACCGCTGGGTAATGACGACGATTGACCCTTCGGTCGAGGATATAGAACTGTCGAAGGAAGCGCGGAAAAAGATAGCACAGCTTAATAAGGAGTTGCAGCGGGCAAAGAAGGCGCACGATGAACAGGGCATAGCGATTCTGGAAGGTCAAATCGAGGAAGCGGAGCGCTATAACATCGTCCGGGAGTGCCGGGCTACGGACGACGGAGGTGAGGTGTTCGGGCGCGAGGCGAACGTATCCCCTTCGCTTCAGCGGCAACGGTGCGTGGAATGTTACGTGAATGGCATCAAATACATCGTCACCTTTGCCGATCCTGCGGTAGCCAATGCGATAAACGGCTATCACCGGCTCTCCATACCGCAATGGGTGGACGATACCGTCGGAAACGCGACGCGGTGGCTCGCACGGGCTTTCACGTCGCGGAACCCGGCCTTCGTAGCCGTGAACTTCCTGCGCGACGTACAGCACGCCGCACTGATTCATACGCTCGACCGGGAGGGCGATTTGCGGGGATTCGTCCGCCACATCATGCCGGGTATGGCGGCTATCTCGCGCAATGTGCAGGGCAAGGCCCGGCCGCTGACGGTGGCCGACCTGAAAGGAGCCGACATCCTGACCGTCGCGGGGCGGCAGCGGCTCGTGTGGCTGTATGGCCCCACGCGCGTATATGATACGCTGTACGACTATTTCCGGGAAAACGGCGGAGAAACAGGGTTCGTACATGGCAAGAGCGTGAAAGAAGCCGAGCGCGACGTGCGGCGGTACGTGGCTTTTCGGACAGGAACCGTCGGCCAGTTGTTGAGGAACGCCAAGCGGAGCGAACGGCCTGGAATTACGCTGTCTTATGCCGCACGGAGAACGGGAGCGAAAGCCGTCGCCGAGGCATTCGACCGCGCTTCGCGCATCGCGGAAAATACCTCGCGCTTCGCCACGTTCGTAGCGTCGCTCGATCAGGGAAAAACGTTGCTGCGGGCAATCTCCGACGCGAAAAACGTCACGGTCAATTTCAACCGGCGCGGCACGGCGTCGCGGGCGCTGGGCATGTTTTACGTCTTTTTCAACGCTTCGGTGCAGGGCGCAGCACAAGTTGCCCGCGTAGCCCTGCGCAACCGGAGGCGGTTCGCGGCGGCGGTAGCCACGATGATTACGGGCGGATTTCTGGAAAGTCTGCTGCTGGATTTTTTCCTCGCCTCACAGGACGATGACCGGAATTACATCAGTCAGTACGACCGGCGCAACCACTTGCTCGTACCTTATATCGGTCGTCACGGGTACGGCAAAATACCGCTTCCGCAGGGTTTACGGGCCTTTCACGGAATCGGCGTACTGCTGCACGATGCCTACAAGGGCAAAATCACCGCCGAGGAATGTGCCCGTAGCATGTGGAACGTGCTGTACGAGGATTTCTCGCCGGTGGCATCGCCGACGGACAGGGGCGATCTGGCGCGCGTCGTCGTGCCGACTGCCGCGACGCCGTTTTACGATATATGGTACGCGAAGGAGGACACTTTCGGTTATCCGGTGGGCAAACGGACCTTCGACGACGCGCCGAACTATCCACTATCGGAAATGGGGCTGAAAAATGTAAACCGTGCGATTCTCGCCTTTTGCCGGGGACTGAACGCGCTGGGCGGCGGCGACCGCGACACTCCGGCCGGCCTGCGGCAGAGCGGAGAAATAGACCCGCTGTTGCGGGGCCTTTTCGAGTGGAACCCCTCGCACGTCGAACACGTCCTGACCTATTACGGCGGCGGCATGGGCAAATTCGTAAAGGATGTCGTACATACGGTACAGTCGCTCGTAGAACCGGATGCGGAGTTGAACAGCTACGATCTTCCGATTATAAACCGTCTATACGGCACGACACGAAAGGAGAATCCCGCAAACCGATACTACACGATGAAAGAGCGCATGACCAACCTTGCGGCCCGGTACAGGCGCATGGGCGACCGGGCAGAAACCGCAGGCCCGGAGGCACGGCGCGATTTGGAGCGCGTGCGGCTGTTCCGGGAGTACGACCGTATCGTGAACCGCATCCGGAAGGTCATGGCCGGGACGAACCCCGGTTCTGCGGAGTATGAAAAATTACAGCAAGAATTGGATGCGACAATGAGAGAATATTTACAAACAGACGAAAGATATGTTACGGGAAATTGACGGTAAGCGGCTGAAGGCTCTTGCCGGCGGGACAGCCGGTATACAGGCGGAAAAGCGGCGGCGCACACGGATTGGCTACAAGACGGAATATCTCGACCTGCTTCTGCGGTGCAGTCAGGACTGGGACGCGCTTGCGGAAGTGCGGCGCGACCACGAGCGTAACGTGCGCTACAAGGACGGCGACCAGTGGAGCGACGTCGTGCCCGATCCCGACCGTCCGGGCCGGATGATACGCGAGGACGTGCTGATTTCACGCAGCGGGCGAACGCCCCTCAAACACAATTATCTGCAACAGTTTTTAAAAAACATCGTCGGCCACATGATTAACTCGCCCTCGCAGCCGGTCGTCTACGCCCGCACGCGGGACGATCAGGAGTTGGGCAACATGCTGACCAACGCCCTGCAAGCCTGTCACGAACTCAACGAGGTCGAAAAACTGGATATTGTCGCGCTTATTGAGTTGTGCGTGACCGGCATCGTGTGCGGGAAAGTGCGATACGACTACTGGAGCACGAAGAACAGAACGGACGGCAAGGTAGACCTTGTCAACATAAATCGCCTGTTTTATAATGCCGACATCGAGGACGTGCGGCTGTTCGACTTGCGGCGAATCGGCGAATTGCACGACTATACTTTTGCGGACTTGGTGCGGAACTTCGCCACGAGCCGGGCGGACGAGAAGGCCCTTGCGGAGATTTACGGCGCGTGCCGGGATGCGGCGGGGCTGGAGGGAATTTTTAACGAACAGGGCGGGCAGTTGCGGAACCTGAGTTTTCTGGTCCCGAACGACCCGGCCAAATATCGCGTTATCGAGGTATGGGAAAAGATAGGACGCTGGGTACTGTACTGTCACGATTACGCCGACGGGACGGAAGAAGTACATACGGACCTGAAACTCGCCGACATCGAGGCAATAAACGCCCGGCGGCTGGAAGCGGGCATGGCGGCGGGGCTGACCCCGGAGGATATAAAAACGGTTTTTGCGCGCGAACAGTACGAATACTTTTGGCGGGTACGTTACCTGACGCCGAACGGTTACTGCATCAAGGAAATGGAAACGCCCTACACGCACGAGCAGCACCCTTATGTGCTCGGCACGCTGCCGCTGCTCGACGGCAAGTTCAAGGCCATGCTTTCGGACATCATCGACATTCAGCGCTATATCAACCGCCTGCTCACGATGCTCGACTTCATCATCGGAAGCTCGGCCAAAGGGTTGCTCATGGTTCCCGAAGAAGCCATACCCGACGGCATGGACATCGACGACTTCGCCCGGGAATACGTGAAAACCAACGGCGTGATACTGCTCCGCAAAGGTGCGGGCGACAGGCTGCCCCGGCAGATTGCCGTAAACGGCACAGACATCGGGGCTTGGGAAATGTTCGCGCAGGAAATGCAAATCATGCAGCAGATCTCCGGCCTCTCCAACGCCGTGCAGGGGCAGACACCGCGCGCCGGGACGCCCAGCAGCCTCTATGCGCAGGAAACGCAGAACTCCCTGACAAATTTTGCCATGCTATTCAAATGCTTCAATCTGTTCTGCAAGGCGCGCGACGAAAAGCTGCTCAAAGTCATCATGCAGTACACCGACGAACGCCGCTACATAGACCTGAACGGAAGGGCTTACGACCGGGCCGCACGTTATTACGAGCCGGAAATGGTCAGGAAAATCATCGACTTCAACCTCACCGTCAAAAAGTCGAACGATACCCCTGTCTATCGACAAATGGCAGACGAGCTATTATTGGAACTTCTCAAGGCCGGGCAGATTCCCCTCGAAATATTCCTGTCTAATACGTCGTCCTTGCCCTTTGCGGACAAACTGCTGGCCGATATGAAAGCCCTGAAGGAGCAGGCCGCAGCCGGGCAGATAAACCCGGAGTTGCTCGCGCAGATGCGGCAGCAGGCCGGGCAGAACTCCGACCCCCGCGCTATGGAATTGATGCAGCGGTTTATGGGGCAGGGACAAGAACCGGCGGCGCAAGCGGGTTGAGGATAGCCGAATCGTGCGGGTTTTTCCGCAGGAAATCGCGCCCGATAGCGTAGGCCCGCATATCGTCGGAATCGAAGGGGCGGAGCATTGCGCCGATTCCGGTTTCCGTCAGGGCGGGATTGAGCCAGTCGGCCTCCTGTTCCGGGTGCAGGATAACGGGCATCCGGAAATTGGTGTTGTGGATATAGCGCATCATCGGGTTTGCCTCGGTGGTGATAATCGAATAGGTCTGCACGAGTTCGCCGTTCTCCGGGTTGCGCCAAGTGTCGAAGATGCCCGCGAAGGAGAGAATCGGTTCGTCCTTTACCGTGATGTAGTACGGTATCTTTTCCATTTTGTCCTTGCCTTTCGTTTCCTCGTGCCGCCAGTCGAAGAAGCCGGAGGCCGGAACCAAACAACGTTTTTTCTTGATTGGCTCACGGAAGGAGGGCTTTTTGAAAATCGTTTCCGCCCGGGCGTTGAGGGTTCGGTTGCGGATGGCAAGGGCATCTTCGAGCGTGTCCGTCCAAAAGGGAATCAGGCCCCACCGCATGGGCCGGATGCCGGGGCCGTCGGTTACTATCGGATACTCGGCATGGGAAAAGGCCGACACATGGTAAGAGGGTTCAAAGTCGAAGGTAAGCTGCCGCCCGTAGCGGCGTTCCAGTTCCGCATGCGGGGCGGTGAGGGCGGTATGGTAGCACATAGCATTGGTCTTTGATAAAAACATAGCTAATCCAATGCCAAATAAAACGGTTATTTGCTATCTTTATCAAATCATTGCATTTACATTATGGTTATTAAAAATCCTTACCTTCCCCTACTCACAGAAGCAGAAAGAGATATTCGGGCTGCAAAAGTGTTATTGAATGAACAATTATATCCGAGGGCGGCATTCAGCTTTCAGCAGGCGGTAGAAAAAGCGAGTAAATTTTGGGGCGTTTCGCAGAACTGGATAACTATTGATGAAATAAAGAAAATCGGACATAAATCCGATAAAATATTCCGGTACATTTTCACTCGCGGAGGGGCTGAGCCAGAGGCCACTAAAGAGTACGACAAGTTTTTTGGTATTGTAAAGCAGCTTCCGAATATGGATGAACGGGTGGATTTTATATGGCGTGAATTGGAGGCCCAGAGAAGAACGACTTTCATTCCGGTACGCGACAACGAATCCTATTTCGACGCATTTGTAAGGTTTTACAATGAAAATCCTGATGCAAAAACGGTTAAAGGGACTTTATATGGTTATTATCTGAAGTGGAAAGATATGCCCAACCGTGAAGAAATGATGAAAGATTTTATTATCGGTTCGAATACTTTTTTTAAAGCTCCGCAATACCTTATGCTTCTGAGTTTTCTCGTTATCGACACGGAGCAGAATACCCGTTATCCGGACATTACGGCCAATACCACTACCGATAAGTTGTACAATGAAAGCACGAGGTATATCCAGCGTATGCCTCTTTTGCTCCCTTTCTTTCAATTGTTTTGTAAACGATTACGGAAATATTTCTCCAAAGTCAAGGATTCTACCGCGTCTTGACCTTGATAATATCGTTCCAGTCGGTCGTGAACTGCCGGGAGAGGTGCTGCCGGTTCATCTTGAACGGCTCGAAGCCTTCGGCGGCGGTCGTGAGCCTGTGCCGTCCGTAGCGGGCGTTGATTTTGTCCATTGCGGCCATGAGGCGGTCGTGCCGGGGACGGTCGGTGGTGTCGAACAAGTCCCATTGCGTAGCCCCTTTGGGGCTTATATCCGAGAGAACGACGCCCGCCCGCTTGTAAGCGTAGCCGGGGCGGAAAACGGAGTGCAGGATGTTCACGGCGGCTTTCGTCAGTTCCAGCGTGCTGTCGGTGGGTACGGAGAGTTTCACAATACGGTTCTCGTAGTATTGCGGCAAATGCTCCTTGAAAGTGTTGGTCAGGACAAAGACCTGCACCTCGCCGCAGACGCTTTTCTGCCTCCGCAGCTTGGCCGCGCAGGAGGCGGCGTATTGGGCCACGCGGGAGTGCAGTTCTTCGTAATCGAGCAGGTCGCGGTCGAAGCTCCGCGTCGTGGCTATTTCTTTCTTGTCGGCAGGAATCTGTTCGAGGCTCAGGCACGGCTCCCCGCGCAGCTCTTTCCACAGGCGCACACCCACAATGCCGCCGAGGTTTTTCCGCACCCACTCGCGCGGCATCTGCGTCAGGTCGTAGGCCGTCGTGATTCTGGCGGCGAGCAGTTTCCTCTCGTACTGGCGGCCGATGCCCCAGATATCCCCGACCGGGAATTTCCGCAGCACCTTTTCTATGTCTTCGGGCCGGTGCATGAAGCAGCAGCCGTCGAGCTTCGGGTACTTCTTACAGAGTTTGGAGGCGATTTTAGCAAGTGTCTTGGTGGGCGCGATGCCGAGGCTCACGGGGATGCCGGTGTACTGTCTGACCGTCCGGGCTATCCGGTGGCCGAGCTCGTCGAGCGTATCGGGGTTCAGGCCGGTAAAGTCGAGGAACGATTCGTCGATGGAATAAACCTCGGTGGCCGGGACGAACGAGCGCAAAACATTCATCACACGGGCCGACATATCCCCGTATAGGGCGAAGTTCGACGAGTAGACGGCGATGTCGTGCAGTCGGATTTCGTCCCTAATTTTAAAAAACGCATCGCCCATTTTGATGCCGAGGGCCTTCGCTTCGTTGCTGCGGGCGATGACGCACCCGTCGTTATTGGATAGCACGATGACGGGCCGGCCGACAAGGGCCGGATTGAAAACACGTTCGCAGGAAGCGTAGAAATTATTACAGTCGCAAAGGCCGTACATGGAATAATAACGGCAAAACGATGGCGATAGTACGGTGAAATCAGCACCCGCGCCGTTCGGACTGAACCTTAGCGATTTTCCGTTATACTTTTTTCAGCACATAGCGCACCACGCCCCACACCCGGAAATCGGTTTCGTCCGATACCTCCAGTACCTTGTATTTCTCATTGGCCGGCACGAGGTATATCTTTCCTTTCTTTATCTGGATGCGTTTCAGGGTAAACTCGCCGTCGAGGTAGGAAACGACCACGTTCCCGTCCTCCGGCTTGAGGGACTTGTCGATGACGAGTAGGTCGCCGTCCTCGATGCAGTCGTCTTTCATGCTATCCCCCTCGACGCGGGCGAAAAAGGTTGCGTCCGGGTGGGTGACGGCTAATTTGTTGAGGTCGAGCCGCCCCTCGATATGGTCTTCCGCCGGGGACGGGAAACCCGCATGGACGCCGCTCCCTGCCACGGGAATCTCCCGGTCGGTGGCCGTGTCCGGCTTATATATTTTTAGTTTGTCTTTTTTTGAACTCATGCCCGTATTGGTTTCCGGGCATAACTCAAAAACTGTTCCGCTACTCTTTCACGCTCCCGTCCTTGATGCTGCTGTTGGTTACGCCTGATTTGGACTTGTTGAACTTGTATGCGATGTTGAAAGTGAAGTAGCGTCCGAAGGAGCGCGTCCACGTGTTCTGGATGTAGTCGGAATACATGGCAGTCCGGTAGCCGGAGTTGCGGTTGAGGATATCGTAGGCCGTGAAGCTGATGTCTCCGCGCCGTTTGAGTATCTTGCAACCTACGGCAACGTTTAGTATCTGATTGTTCAAATCGTAGCTGTTGCCTCCGAAACGTTTGTAATAGGACAGACTGTAAGTCGCGTTCAGATAGAACCGTTTGAAGATATTGATAAGTTCGGCATTGGCGGAGGCTCCCTGCTGGAAGTATTTATCATCCTGGCCGATGTTGTTCTCCGAGTAGATATACGAGGTTCTTGTCCCGACGGTAAAGCGGAACGAACGGGATACATTGGCCCGCAGGCTCAACTTCAGTTCCGGGGCGTAACTCTTGGTACGGTTGAGGGCGTCGTCCACGAAGGAGGGCGTGTCGTCATAGTTGAAAATCGCATTGACCGTAAGTTGGGACTTGATTTTCCGTAACGGCCTAATCCACTTCACGTCGCCCACGACCGACCACATGCCGTTCACGTTTTCGTAGGTGGTGAGGGTACTTTGGGCCGGTGCGGTGTAGTTCCACCCGGGCAACGGGGTTTCCTGCGTGAAAAACGTGCGCTTAAAGGCAATCACGTTATCGGTTTTCTTTATGTCGAGCTTGACGGCAATGTTGTTGTTCGCCTTGCCGAACATGGTGGAATAGCTTCCCATGAGCCAATGCGTATAACTCTGTTTGAGTCGTTGGTTGCCTGCCACGAGCATATAAGGGTTCGTATCATCGAGCCGGGGGCGCAGTTGTTCGATGGAAGGAAGCTGGGTATAGGTTATGTATTGCAGCATAAACCATTTAACCATATTTTGAATTCCGAATGCTGCGCTCGGGAGAAAAGCATTGAACCGCTTGTTGTAGGCTTCGTTCTCCGGGAACCGTTCGTCGCGGTTGATTCTGGTAGTTGTGAAGGCGGGTTTTATATTCAGGTTTCCCTTGATTTTTGGAAATGAGATTTTTAATTCAACGCTTGTTTTATGAGTATTGTAATTGTTGGTGAAATTATAGGTGTTGGTTGTGTCGATGGCCGGATTGCCGATGTCGGCCAAATCGAGCGAAGTTTGTTTGCGGCGGCTCTTTTCCCATGTGTAGGTGTAGGCAAAATTTAAATAATTTGCTCTTTCTTTAGACAGATCGATACTTTTAGAAATCTCTGCCGTTACTTTACGGCTCAGGCCGTCAGAAGTGGAGCGCAGCTCGCGCCGTGTGGCCGTCGAGGTAAGTGTGTCGGTGCGGAATCCCTGCCCGTCGTTGTTGGTGAAATCGGCCGTTCCGTTGAAATCAAACCAACCTAAATCCCAAATTAACCCTTCCGAAATCTCGTATTCATTTCCTTTGCTAAGATTTTTAGTTCGGCCCCCGGCGGGCGTCCCGCCGTCCACGACACTGGCGTAAGAACGGTAACTGTCCGAACGGTCGTCGGCAAAGCGCATGTGGTGGTTGAAAACAACTCCTATCGGGTGGTCGAAGCCGATGTCTGCTATGTGGTAGCGCGTAGTCCGTATGCTTCGTGAGGTATCGGCATAAAGCCGGGAATTATAGTCTGCCGCCGGGAAATAAGTTTGCTGAGTCATGTTTTCCGACCGCGTATAGTCGTCGCCGTAAGTGTACGAGGCTTGTAATGTCGTTTGAGCACCTTCATAGAGTTCACTATTCCAGTTCTTTTCTATTCCTGCATTTACATAGGTGCTTCGGTCGTAAGAGGATTTGGGACTTTTCACGGCGATGATGTCCGAGATTTTATTCGATTTCCGGTTGATGTTGTTGAAAAAAGCATTGGCCGAGAGCAGCATACTCTCCGAGAAAAAATTAGCCGTCGCGCCTATACCGTACCTATCGTGGTTGCCTCGTCCGCCCTTGTTCATATCTGCGCCGTAGCTGGCGAGGAAGTGGCCTGTCGTGGCCTGAATGAGTTTGCTTTTCGTTTCGATGTTGAACACGCGGCGCATCTCGTCCCCCTTTCTGCGTTTATGCCTCGGGTTCTGGTCTACATACTCGTCGTAAACGCGGATTTTGAGCACGTCGTTCGCCAGCAGGTTTTGCAGGGCCGCCATCGGGTCACGTCCAAAAATCAATTTGCCGTCCACGTAGGTACGGGAAATATCTTTACCCATGACGCTCACGCCGGCCTCGGAAGTCAGTACGCCCGGAAGCTGCTTGATAATCTCCATTGTCTCGTCGCCCTCCAGCGTCCGGACGGCGGCGGCATTATAGATAAGCGTGTCGCCGCTGACCTTCAGAACCTGCGTTTCCCCTTTGACCGTGACGGCCTCGATATTCTGCGGCGCCTCCTGCATCCGGATGTCTACCTCGGTCGTCTGGCCGGGTTTCACCTCGATTTCTTTTATTACATCCTTGTAAGATATATGCGAAAACCGCAGGGTTACTGGCCCTGCGGTTACTCGTTTAAATTGGAAAATGCCTCCTACCGTAGTCATGTATAGGGTATCTTTTATAGTAAACGCCTCTACGATGACACCGTTCAATTCGTACGCACGGTTTTCTTGTTCTGCCTTTACGTTACCGATTATTGAACCCGTTTTTTGCTGGGCAAAAGACGGTATGACGACAGGGATAAGAAACAACGGTAAGAGTTTTCTTTTCATGGCATCATTCTACGCTATCCGGATTTTCTTTCATTACGACTTTCATATTTTTTGCAGCTTTTTGTTCCATTTTATAGTAACCCAGACACCTAAACTCAATTATTGCCCCCTCCGGGACACCAGTTAGTGTAAACTTTCCGTCCAAATCGGTAGCTGTTCCGTTAGAGGTTCCTTTAACCAAAACGGATACTCCGATAAGAGGTTCCTCTTTTTCATCCACAACGATTCCGGAAACTTTTCCGTCCCATCCCGCTTGAGCGGCATTAACGGTTAGAAAGCTGATTGCCGTCATTCCGATAACCATTGCCAGCATAATCAACCATGTCTTTTTCATAATAACGAAGGTTTAATTAGAGTTAGTAAATCGCCTACTTGTAGTAGGCTGGTTACTAAATTAATATAAATTTCGTAATGTTGTATTGCAACAATTCATAAAATTTATAATCGTTGTGAAATTATTCGGTTGAGGTCGAACTGCGCGATGCAAAAAAATGAAGATACATTAAAGTCGGGGAAAGCAAATTCCATTTATCACTGTGGTATAGAAAATAAGGAGTTGACCGATTACGGTCAACTCCTTATTTTCTTGTTTATTGGCGAATGCCTTATAATGTGCTCATAAAAGCACTTAAATCGTCGATATTGTTAAATTCGTTTACAACGGTTTCCGGTTCCGATTTTTTCTCTTTATGTTGTGTCGCTTCGACAGTCCGGAAAATAATCTGAATTTCTTCCGACTGGTTGACAGATTTAATCCTCTTATCTTTTTGTTTGAAAAAAAGATTATAAAACTCGTCGGCAAAACTCCTACCTACAAACTGGACCTCTGCAAAATCGAAAACGAACGTATCCTTTTCGCCCACCTGCTCCAACTGTTTCAGATACTCGCGGGCTTCCAAACGAGTTTTCAACTCTTGGGGCAAAACAACGGTATGTTTTTGCGTTTTCATGTTACAAATATAATCAAATTATTCGAGGTAGTTAGTTATTTGAAATTTCTTATTGCTATTATACGGTATTCTCAAGGCAATTATTGTGCCTTGCCATCTGATTTTAGGGGGAAGCGTGACATAATCTTCTCTCGATTTGTTCTTCAAATGAAAACCATTACCCGATAACATGAAATACTGACCACCTAAACCATCGACAAGCATTCGTTTGGAAGTCCCGATGCCATATCCCCGGTTTTCGGCATCAGGTAAATTTTTTGTTGAGATACCCTGACTGGCTGCCTGAATAGCTTCCGCATCCGAGCTAATCGAATTACCGGGCATTTTCTTATAACTACCCAATACCGTTATCCCCCGGTCGGCAATACAAATATCGAGGTATCCCAAATAAGAATAATATTGCATGAAAATATATCCTCGCTCCGATTCCGAATGTTCTGAGATATTATCTACTGCTTCACTTATCAAATATTTAATGCCACCACGTACATTTACCGGAATATTCAGCCTTTGCATGATCAAATTTTCCGCAGCATGTAATATCTCGTTTTTAAATCCTATCTGTTTCGCTTCATTCGGAAAACTAAGAATAGGAATATATGTTTTAAGCCTATAATCTTCAAGAAAAGAGGCAAGTCCCTGCGGTAAACGCTCCGGGTAAATTTCTTCGTCGAAATGTACAGTATGAAGATATTCCGGCAGGTTCTTAATTATTATAGTCTTCGGATGATTTCGGATATGTACAAACAACGGCAATAAAAAGAACGGGGTTACAAAAGATGTCGCGGAAAAATCCAGTGAGATTTCTTCACTCCCACACGATTCGATTTCATTGATGAGTTGAAACAACTCGTTGAATTGGCCTCCGATTTGTTCACTCCTTATATTGATATTTCTTTTGATATTTCTCATAAATAGTTCGATGTTAAGCAATATTTGATGCTAATAGTTACAAAAGTAATGTTTAATATCAAACAGACATAAAATATCAATAGAAAAACCTGTATTTGAATGAGTGTGACCGAAATAATTTCAAGAATACAATACTGCCCCATAAACCACTGAATCCGTTGCAAATTCGGAAACTTTCGTATATTTGCCACACGAACGACTTATTACCGTTTACTTATGGCGAGTGAATTTGCTGATAGCGACAGGTGCGGCGGCAGGCGCACGGACAGCAAATAAGCCTTTCCTCTTTCGTGGCCGGGCTTATTTCCGCCCGTGCTTTCCTCCCCAAGTCTATTCCGAACGTGTACGGCTATGGCCGGGCGCGGTTTTTGTGCCGCTTTTACCAGGCGAAAGGTTCTTTGAATCGGAGTTAATGATTTTTTTATAAATCATTATATCTATTTGTATGGGCATGAAACTTTTGTATCTTTGTCATACGATTTTACATCAACATTAGATGTAAAGTCTCCTTTGCCGCCACAGACCTCCGAAAACGCGAAATTCAGGGAAGTGACACGGCAACGGCAAGGAGGGTTCATGCCGCATACTTTGGGCATGGACTCGACTTGCACGTGTCAAGGTATTCGCGTTACCGGGAGGTCGGCAGTCGTGTTCCATGTCCTTTTTATAAAAACAGGTTTTTAACCTGTTTTTTTATTAAACAATTTTCCGTATGTTTGTGTAGTAATAGATTGAACCTGTTACTACATTTTTTTTGCTACCTGTTCAGTTGACCTCCAAAAACGCGAAAATTTAGGGATTGATACGGGTAGAACGGACAGCAATGCTTATAGCATGAGTTGAGCTTGTCTGTATCGGAGCGATTCGCGTTGCTTGGAGGTCTGCAAGTGAGGCTCATGCTTTTTTTCGTCGCATGGCTTCGCACTAAAAGCAGGCTATGGCGACAGGGCACGACATATCACTCATCCGACCGGCAGGAACATTTGTCTGCTGTTCTGCGTGCCGTTGCTTTTCGATAAAACCGATACCTTTTTCCTTCACTAACCATTTCTACTTGCCTTACGGTCGCAGAACCGGTGGATATGCGGATTCTTGCCAACCGGGAAGGGGAAATTTTTATATAATATTCTATTCAGATTTAGGTGAACGCGCGGTGCGTTACGGATTTGAGCGCCGCGCTTTTTATGTCATGTCGCGGCGCATCCGGGACGGCCTCGCCGCGTCTCTTTTTCATAATAACGAAGTCGGGGACGGGACATCTTTTATAAATACATATTACGAACGGAATCATCCTGCCCCGTCCCCTTTTTCCGAACCTACCGCTGTCGTATCGGGAGGATCGGCCATTTCCCGGAACCTGCAACGGGTGAGCAGAGCCGGGACCGCGTTCCGGAAATACCGCCGGGGGTCCGTTTCCACGCACGCGGTTCGGCCGTCCTCCTTTCCTTATATCCGCAGGGATGCGTCCCGCCCTGCACGGGGAGCGCACCGCGACCGCACGCACCGAGCGGCTCACGTCCGAAAGGTCGCCGCGCTCCCTTTTTTCGGCATTTCATACAACTTTTTCATAATCAACAGTTCGGGCAGAGGTTCGGAACGGCGTCCCTGCGGACGGTTGTTCCGGACCTTTTTATGCAAATCGGCAGAATCCATGATAAAAACCACTCGTAAATTCCGCAAGATTTCGTGGTTTCCGGAAAGGACGGAAAGCAAAGTGCTACGGCCGGTTCCCGTCCTTTCCTATGTTTTACCCTCCGGGGATGACAGCGCGGGACACGAGGCCCGCGCTGTCTTTCTTCCTGGAAATTTCATTACAGGAATCGGATGAAAAAGAAAAATCCCGAACGTGAGGAAAAATTACGTCAGTTCCGGCGCGACTACCACCGCATCGCGCTGGAAACTTTCGCACCCCCGTCCGCCGGGGCTTCGCTCTACGAGAAAATCCGCTACTTTCTGCAAGTGCATCTCACACCGGAGTTGACGCAGCATCAGATTCCGCAAGAATACCTCGATGCGTGGTATATCGAGGATATAGATGCTTATACCGACTACATACAGCGGCATGACATGGAGGCGGACAACGAACGGACCCTGCCTTTCCGGGTGTTCATGGAAGCGCAGGCCGGGCACGACGACTATTATTCTATCCTGCGGGACGAGGAAGATTACAGGACACCCGGCCCCTTGCTGACGGTAAATTTCTTCCGTTTCCAATATCTCCTGCGTCTGCTCCGGGAAGCCCGGCAGCAGGGTGTGGCGCTGATAGGCGCTCTGTAAGTAGTCCTTGGCCTTGTTGGTAGCCACGCGGCACAGCCACTGCCGCTCATAGCCGGGAGGGATGGCGTCCCGGTGGAGGTAGGCGGACAGGAAGGTCTCCTGGGTCAGGTCCTCGGCCGCGGCGGCGTCCCGCACCAGCTGGAAGCAGACCGTGTAGACCAGCCGCTCATACTGGACTACCAGCTGGGAAAAGGACGCGTTTGTCAGTTTGTTCACGCCGTGCCGCCACCTCCTTTTGTCGTCCGACATCTATCATACGGGACTGCGGGCCGGATTTCTTCAATATCTCCAAAAATTTTTTGACACGGTGGTGCGCCTCCCATTGTAGCTGCCATGCGGGAAAAATACAAGGGTGGGCGCAGGCGCTCTGCAAGGCGCGATGGACGCTGCGGAAGAAGTTGACAAGCGGGGGCGGAATGGGTATGCTGAAAGGGAGATCTGAAAATGGAGGAATGGAGAGAATGATGCGTGGGGAACTGCTGGTGGCCGTGGTGGACGGCCAGGGCGGCGGCATGGGCCGGGGCCTGGTGGAGGCTGTGAAGAAAAAG
>ERZ827516.747-NODE-747-length-33398-cov-3.641304_pt1 | contig 33398 bp, 20 predicted proteins | sample MGYA00519703_ERZ827516 | MGnify/ENA primary metagenome ERZ827516 (study PRJEB31778, sample SAMEA3449337) | human gut metagenome | biome: human gut; feature: human-associated habitat; material: faeces | place: United Kingdom | collected 2010/2012 ...
GCCCGCCGCACCGAAACCGGCCGCGGAGGGGACGGCGGCCCCGGTGTCCCGGCCCGTTTCCGGACCGGAGGCGTCTCCGAAAAAAAACGCTGCGTCTGAGGCGGCTCCGAAGGCCGGGAAGAAAGGCGCGGAGCCTGCGGCCGCTGAAAAGCAGGGTGCGCCGGCCGCGGACGCTCCCGCCAAAGAATCGTAAAAACAGCAATTGAGATATGAAGACATTTCCAATGGGCGGAGTGCATCCGTCGGAAAACAAACTGAGCTGCGCCAGGCCGATCGAGCGTCTTCCGCTGCCCGAGACGGTGACGATCCCCCTCGCGCAGCATATCGGGGCGCCGGCCGTGGCCAGGGTCGCCAAAGGCGACCGGGTGCTCACGGGACAGCTCATCGCCGAGGCCGGCAGCTTCATGTCGGCGAATATCCACTCTCCGGTGTCGGGAACGGTGACGGCCGTGGACCTCCAGCCCAACGGGCAGGGGCTGCGCCAGATGATGATTACGATCCGGCGCGAGGGCGACGAGTGGGCCGAGGGCATCGACCGCTCGGAGACGCTCGTGCGCGAATGCACGCTTTCGGCGCAGGAGATCGTCGCCCGCATCAGGGAGGCCGGCATCGTCGGCATGGGCGGCGCGACGTTCCCCACGCACGTGAAACTCTCGGTTCCTCCCGGCAAGAAGGCCGAATGCGTGATCATTAACGGCGTGGAGTGCGAACCCTATCTGACGTCGGATCACCGCACGATGCTCGAATACGGCGAGGAGCTGCTCGTCGGCGTCACGATCCTCATGAAGGCCGTGGGCGTCGGTAAGGCCTATATCGGTATCGAGAACAACAAGCCCGACGCCATCGCGCATCTGCGCGGCCTGTCCGCCGGATACGAGGGCATCGAGATCGTCCCCCTGCAGGTGAAGTATCCGCAGGGCGGTGAGAAGCAGCTTATCGCGGCCGTGACGGGCCGTCAGGTCCCGCCTCCGCCGGCGCTGCCGATCGACGTGGGCGCCGTGGTGTGCAACGCCTCGACGACGGTGGCCGTTTACCGGGCCGTGCAGAAGCGCATGCCGCTCATCGAGCGTGTCGTGACGATCACGGGCAAGGGGCTCAGGGAGCCGAAGAACCTGCTGACGCGCATGGGAACGCCCGTCATGACGCTCGTCGAGGCGGCCGGAGGACTTCCCGACGGCGAGCTGAAGGCGATCAACGGCGGCCCGATGATGGGCCGTGCGATGGTCAATCTCGGGTCGCCCGTGACGAAGGGCTGCTCGGGCATCACGATCCTCTCGGGCCGCGACGCCGTGCGCCGCGCACCCTCGCAGTGCATCAAGTGCGCCAAGTGCGTGGAGGCCTGCCCGATGGGCCTCGAACCCTATTTCCTCTCGAAGATGACGCAGAAGAAGGGCTGGGACGAGCTGGAGGCGCGGATGATCACCTCGTGCATCGAGTGCGGCAGTTGCCAGGCGACCTGCCCGGCCTACCTGCCTCTGCTCGACTGGGTGCGTCTGGGCAAGCAGACCGTCATGGGGCTGATCCGCGCACGCGCTGCGGCGGCCAAGAAGTGATAACGAAAAAATACGGATAATCTATGGCTAATAAACTTATCGTAGCTCCTGCGCCGCACGTGCAGTCCGCGCAATCGACCGCCTCGATCATGCGCGACGTCATCGTGGCGCTGATGCCCGCGCTGGTCGTTTCGACGGTGGTCTTCGGCATGGACGTGCTGCGCGTCGTGGCCCTCTCGGTGGCGGCGTGCGTGGCGTTCGAGTACCTGATCCAGCGCTTTCTGGTCCGCGGCCCGCTGACGGTCTCCAACGGGTCGGCCGCGGTGACCGGCGTGCTGCTGGCCTTCAACCTCCCGGCCTCGATTCCCTGGTGGATCGTGGTGATCGGCGCTTTCGTGGCCATCGCCATCGGCAAGATGACCTTCGGCGGACTGGGCAAGAATCCCTTCAATCCGGCGCTGGTGGGGCGTGTCTTTCTCCTGATCGCCTATCCCGTGCAGATGACTTCGTTCCCGATGCCCGTGAACGGGGCGTTCGACGCGCTGTCGGGTGCGACGCCGCTGGCGGCCGTCAAGCACGGTGCGGCGGCCGATGTGGTGGGTGTGCAGGAGCTGCTGCTGGGCAACATGCCCGGTTCGCTGGGCGAGGTGGCCGCGCTGGCGCTGCTGGCGGGATTCGCCTACCTGCTGTGGCGGCGCGTGATCCGGTGGCATGTCCCCGTGACGGTGCTGGCGACGATGGCCGTGTTCGCCTTCGTCTATGCGCTGGGCAAGGGGATGACGGGCGCGGCGCTCTGGCAACTGCCGCTGTTCCACGTGCTGGCCGGCGGTGCGATTCTCGGTGCGGTCTTCATGGCGACGGACTATTCGACCTCGCCGATGACCGTCCGCGGAGGGGTGATCTTCGCTGCGGGAATCGGCGTCATCACGATGCTGATCCGTCTCTGGGGAGCCTATCCCGAGGGCATGTCGTTCGCCATCCTGATTATGAACGCCTGCGTTCCTCTTATCAACAAATATGTCAAACCCAAGCGCTTCGGCGTGAAATAAGCAGGTGCGAGGTATGAAAAGTACGCTTTTGAACATGACCGCCGTGCTCTTCGGCATCACCCTCGTGGCTTCGGCCGGGGTGGGCGTCGTGAACATGATTACGGCGGAGCCGATCGCGCAGGCCAAGCAGGCCGCGACGAAGGCGGCGCTCACGGAGGTCCTCCCGCCTTTCGACGGGACGACGAGCGAGGAGCTGACGATCGACGAAATGCCGATCACGGTCTATACCGCCACGAAGGGCGGCGCCGTGGCGGGCTATGCCGTGCAGACGATGACCAAACAGGGTTTCAGCGGCGTGGTGCGCCTGATGGTGGGATTCACGCCCGAAGGCGAAGTGGTGAACGTCAACGTGCTGGAGCAGTCCGAGACGCCGGGCCTCGGCACGAAGATGGCAGACGAGGGCAACCCGCTGCTGATGAGCGTCAAAGGACAGAAACTGGAGGAGAAGAAACTCGTGGACGGCAAACTGGCCGTTCGCAAGGACGGCGGCGACGTGGATGCGCTGACGGCGGCGACGATCTCCTCGCGCGCCTATGTCGATGCGATCAACCGCGCGTGGATGGCTTACCGGAGCGTGGCGTCGGGCGAAGCGCCCTCGGATGTGGCTTCGGGGGCGTCGCAGACCGCTTCTGCCGGGGATGCCGCGGCGGCCGGAGAGGCCTCGGCACAGGCCGCCCCGGAAGGTAAGGAAGAGTCCGGAACTGTAGGAACCAACGAATCGCAGATTCAGGAAGGAGGTCATAATGAATAAGTTGCAGATAGTTTTGAGCGGGATTGTCCGGAACAATCCCACGTTCGTGCTGGTGCTGGGCATGTGTCCCACGCTGGGTACGACGACCTCGGCCGGGAACGGCATGGGCATGGGGCTGGCGACGACCGCCGTGCTGATCATGTCGAATCTGGTGATTTCGCTCATCAAGAACATCATTCCGGACAAGGTCCGCATTCCGGCCTTTATCGTGGTGATCGCCTCGTTCGTGACGATCATCCAGATGCTGATGGAGGCTTTCGTGCCGGCGCTGTACGCCGCGCTGGGCGTCTTCATCCCGCTGATCGTGGTGAACTGCATCATTCTGGGACGCGCCGAGGCTTTCGCATCGAAGAATTCGCCGCTGGATTCCATCCTCGACGGCGTAGGGATCGGTCTGGGCTTCACGCTGGCGCTCACGGTCATGGGAGCCGTGCGCGAGGTGCTGGGCAGCGGCGCCGTCTTCGGGGTCGATCTCGGCATTTCCGACCTGACGCCGCTGGTGTTCGTGCTGGCTCCCGGCGGATTCCTCACGCTCGGATACCTGATGGTCCTGTTTAATAAATTAGTCAAGAAGTAGAGTCATGGAGATATCCTATTTCGCAATCATCATCGGCGCCATCTTCGTCAATAACGTCGTGCTGGCGCAGTTTCTCGGCATCTGTCCCTTCCTGGGCGTGTCGTCGAAGGTCGAGACGTCGCTCGGCATGGGCGCGGCCGTGACGTTCGTCATGGCGCTGACGGCCGTGGTGGCCTGGCCGATCCAGACCTATATCCTCGTGCCGCTGGGTATCGAGTACATGCAGACCATCGTCTTTATCCTCGTGATCGCCGCGCTGGTGCAGATGGTCGAAATCATTCTCAAGAAGATGTCCCCGTCGCTCTATCAGGCGCTGGGTATCTTCCTGCCGCTCATCACGACGAACTGCGCCGTGCTGGGTGTGGCGATTCTGATGATCCAGAAGGAGTTCACGCTCCTGCAAAGCGTCACCTACTCCGTCGCGACGGCCCTGGGATTCGGCCTGGCGCTGGTGCTCTTCGCCGGCATCCGCGAGAGGCTCGAATTCGAGGACGTGCCCAAGGCATTCAAGGGGGTGCCTATCGCACTGATCACGGCCGGTATCCTCGCCATGGCCTTCATGGGCTTCTCTGGACTGGTATAACGACGTCCCGCAATGCGAAACAGCCACCTTCGGAAAAGAGGGTGGCTGTTTTTGTGAAAGGGGGTAGCCCTTACCGTTTTTTTCCGGATCCGGGACTCGCCGGTCACGCCTCGCCGGTCGAGGCCGAAGTCGTAGCGGCTGCCGTTTTCAAGCTTGCGGATGAATACCGGGACGTAATCGGATTCACGGGGGCTGTCCGTCGATGGGCAATGGTGTTCGAGGAGCCTACGGTTGCAGGGTAAATCCGTTTTCGGCCCGGAAGGTTTGCGGGGACAACGAATTTTACCGGATTCTCTTCCGGTTGAGTAAAAGTAAGGCGGTCAACTCCGTCGGAGGTTGAAAATTTACCGGAAAGCCTCTCTTCCGTGCTTTTCCCGGAGGTAAATCGGATATCCGGCGTTGCGGATGAGGAAAAAATGTGTAATTTAGAATTCCGAAAACTACCGTCCATGCGTCCGAACCTGATACTTTCCCGCCTTTTTGCAACTGTGCTTGCCATGCTGGCCACGGTGGGGTACGTGTCTGCCGAACCCTATTCCAAAATCCGGTTCGTGCCGATCCCTTCCGACATCCTGCCGTCGAGCGAAGTGCGCAAACTCTATCAGGATTCCGACGGGTATATCTGGATTCCGACCTATAACGGTCTGGCCCGCTATGACGGATACGGAGTGGTCACTTACGGTATGCACGACGTTTCGGGCGTGGCGTTCAATTCGTTCGTGAATGTGGTGGCCGAAGACCGCGACAAGGTGATCTGGATCGGGACGGAGCGCGGACTGTTTCGGCTCGACAAGAAGACGGGCATGATTTCGACGACGGGCTGCGAGCAGGTCGGCGATTGCAACATCTCGGTCATCATCTGCGATACGGGCAACGGGATTTGGGTCGGAAGCGACAAGGGCTTGTTCCGGAAAAATGCCTCGGAACATGATTTCCGTCCGGTTACGATGCGCAATGCCGATGGGAAGCCCGTCACGGACATCACTTCGGTCGTCAAGGATGCCAATTGCAGCCTGTGGATCGCTTCCTACGGCAGCGGATTGCTGCGCTACGATCTGCGCGAAGAGCGTACCTACACGTATGACGACGAGGTCCTGCGGCATGCGCATGTCGTCTTCTGCGATGCGGGCGGGAATGTCTGGGTGGGCACCTGGGGCGCGGGCCTGATCCGCCTGATAAACCCCTATGCTCCCGGGCGGATGCAATATGCCCGTTACATGCACCGTGAAGACGACGATACGGCGCTGCTCGACGACATTGTCTATGCCATCGAAGAAGATATTGCGCAGAACACGCTGTGGGGGGGAACCCGCAGCGGACTGAGCATTCTGCATGACATGGATCACCGGCCCTCGTTCCAGAATTTCAAACCCGGCGAGGATGTGGGCGACCTGCCATACAACGAGGTCAATTCGATTATGCGGGCCCGGGACAACCTCATGTGGATCGGGATGCTGGGCGGCGGTGTTTGCAAGATACAGACCGCAGGCATGAAATTCGAATTCAACCGGCTCGATCCGGTGCGTGCCCGCTTCAACACCAGTTCCGTACGGAGTATGTATTACATCGGCGAGGGCGAATATTGGCTCGGGCTGCTCGATTTCGGGCTGATCGGGTATAATACCCGCAGCGGCCGTATCGTCAGCTACCGGGAGCATCCCGACCTGTGTGTGCTGCCTTATACTTCGACCGTCAATGCCATAATCAGGAGGAACGCCACTTCGGAGCTGTGCTTTGCGACGTGGAGTTCGGGTGTATGGTGCTACGACGAGAAACGCCATCGCGTGCGCCAGATCAACCGGAATACGCTGCCGCTGTTTGCCGACGACTGCGTGCTCGCGCTGCGGGAGGATCCGGACGGGAATTTGTGGATCGGTTCGAGGTCGGGAATTTATATCGAATCGGCGTCCGGGCAGCTCTCGACGCTCGACATGTGGCTGGGGCGGAAGACGCCCTTCGCATCGACGCGCATATTCGATATCTGCTGCGTCGGCGGCGGGGTCGTATGGATTGCGACCAACGGAGACGGGATCATCCGTGTCGATACGAAAAGACGTGACTGGATCCAGTATCGACGCGGGGCGGGGATGACGGCCGATAACGTCTATTGCCTCGGTACGGACGATGCGGGTAACCTCTGGGCGGGGACGATTGCCGACGGACTGGCGGTATATTCGCCCTCGGAGGATCGTTTCAAGGCGGTCACGGCATTTCCCAACATCGAGAAAAAGGGGATCACCAACATTGCTAGGGATGAGAACGGCCGCATGTGGATTACGACCAACGATGCCGTGTTCTCGTTCTCGCCCGACGAAAACGGTACTCCCGAGCATATCAACACCTATATTATTACGGCAGACCTGCAATCGTTCTTCTTCAACCGCAATGCATCGGCACGTGTCGAATACGGACGCATGGCGTTCGGCGGTTCGAACGGACTGCGCATCTTTACGGGCAACCGCATCCAGCCCCACCAGTCGAAACTTCCGATCGTATTGACCGATTTCCGGGTTCACAACCAGTCCCTGCGTACCATGCCGGAAAAGGAGCGGGAGCATATCAGCTCCCGGGAGATCGACTATGCAGATGAGGTGACGCTGACCCACCGGCAAAACAATTTCTATATCGAATTTTCGATGCTTTCCTATGCCAATCCGAGGGACAACATCTTCAAATACAAGCTGGACGGGTTCGACAAGGAGTACGTATTGGTCGATTCACAGCACCGCTTCGCCTCCTACAACAACCTGCCTGCGGGCATTTATACCTTCCATTTGCAGGCGGCGGGCGGCAACGGTGTCTGGAGCAGCAACGAGCGGGTGCTGAAGGTGCGTATCCTGCCGGCACCCTGGCGCTCGTGGTGGGCCGTGGCGTTCTATCTCGCAGCCCTTGCGGGGGTGGCCTACGGCGCGATCCGCTTCCTGCGCTACCGACTGCGTATGCAGCATGAAATCCGCATTTCGAAATTCGAACGCCGGAAAACCGAGGAGCTGAACCACGCGAAATTGCAGTTCTTTACCAATGTCACCCACGAGCTGATGACGCCCCTGACGATCATCATTACCTCGCTTGACAGCCTGCGCAGCACCTCCACAGACCGGGAGGCGCTCTACAACGTAATCTCGGTCAACGCGACGCGTCTGATGCGCCTCATCCAGCAGATACTCGAATTCCGCAAGGTCGAGAGTGGTAACCTGAAGATCCGGGTTTCGCAAGGCGATGTGGCGGCATTCGTTCGCAAATGTGTCGAGGCATTCGCCCCGCTGGTATCGAAAAAGCGCCTTCGGGTCTACTTCCAGAGTTCTGCCGACCGTATCGAAGGCTGGTTCGATTCCGACAAACTCGATAAGATCGTCTACAACCTGCTTTCCAACGCTGCCAAATACACACCCGACGAAGGGGAAATAAAAATCCGTGTGGGGATGGAAAGCCCCGGTTTTGTCGGTATAATGATCGCCAATAGCGGTGAATGCATGAGCCAGCAGACTATCGACGGGCTTTTCAAGCGCTTCTACGACGGTAATTACCGTAAGTTCCATACCATCGGTACGGGTATCGGGTTGTCGCTGGTGAAGGATCTGACCGATATCCACAAGGGGCATATCCGGGTTTCGAGCAGCGAACGGGAGGGAAATTGTTTCCGGGTCGTATTGCCCATAGGCCGGGACGCTTACTCCGGGGAAGAGGTCGACGAATCGGTGCCAGGGCCCGATTCGGCGGATTTGATGCTGGGATCGGCGGAGTTGCCGTCCATGCGGCCGGACGAGGCGGTTGCCGGAGACGGGCGGATGTATACGATTCTGATCGTGGATGACAACGAGGAACTGCGGGTGTTGGTGTCCAACTTGCTGGCGGCTTATTTCCACATCGAAATGGCATCCGGAGGCGAAGAGGCACTGCAACTTTTGGCCGAAAAACCGGTCGATCTGGTCGTTTCCGACATCATGATGCCCGGGATGGACGGGATCGAGTTGTGCGCCAAGATCAAGGGGACGTTCGAATATTGCCATATCCCTGTCATCCTTCTGACGGCCAAAAATACGGACGACAGCCGTATCGAAGGGTATGACTCGGGGGCTGACGGTTATGTTACCAAGCCGTTCAACTTCAAGCTGCTCCATGCACAGATCGTGAACCAGCTCAGAAAGCAGGAGTGCAAAGGTTCGCATTTCCGCAACCAGCTTGTCTTTGAGATCGAAGCGTTGGAATATACCTCGATGGACGAAGATTTCATGCGCCGGGCTATGGCGTGCGTCAATGCGCATATCGACGACGGCGAATTTTCGCAGGCCGATTTCACGCGGGAGATGAATACGTCGCGTACCGTCCTCACCGAGAAACTCAAATCGCTGACAGGGCTTACTCCGACCGCGTTTATGGTCGACATACGGCTGCGCGCGGCGTGCCGGTTGCTGGAACAGCAGCGCCACATGCGGATCGCCGATCTGGCTTATGCCGTAGGGTTCAACGACCCGAAGTATTTCAGCACCTGTTTCCGGAAAAAGTTCGGCGTCAGTCCCAAGGAATTCATCGAACAACTCGATGGCAAGGGTGAAAAAATCGTATAACCCGGATATTTTCCGGAGGTGTTTGTGTAATGTGTTGTTATGCATTGTATTGCCTGCGTTGTGTCGGTCGGCTGTTGCAGCCGGCCGATTTGCGTCAGAGCCGTTTTACGGTAAAATTTCAACCTCGAAGCCGTCCGGGCAGAGTATTTTCGTATCCGGCAAAAGCCCTTTGGACGGGGCTGTCGGAACCGAAAACTAACCTAAAAAACAATGCCATGACATGATGCAGCCATCCCGGATGAACCGTAGTGTCCGATCCCTTTCCCTTTTTCCGAATAAACCAACTAAACCCTAATCTATGAAAGCAGATTTCTACAAGAATTACGTGAGTGCCGTATTCGTCGCAGCGGCGCTGTCCTTCTGCTCCTGTTCCGACGATCGGACGGTCTCGTCCGGCGGTCTGCCCTATAAGTCAATCCGCGTGACCGTCGACGGCGAGACAGTCACGGCGGAGCGGATAGACGATAAAAACCTGGCCCTGAGATTCGATATGGCCGAGGATTTCTCACATGCCCGGATCGACGTCGAGCTCAGTGAGGGCTATTCGGTCATTTTCCCGACGGACGTTACCGCCGCCGACCTGGATACCTATCCGGTGCTGAACTTCCGGGCACCCGATAACCGGATCGTCAAGGTGTGGTTCACGATTTCGTCGAAGGCATTTCCGATCACCGATGCTACGAAGGTGACTGCTTCGGGAATCGGTGGCTGCGTTTCCGTATCGGGCAAGACGCTTACGATCACTTATGAGCGGAGTATGAACCGGGGTGAAATCGAACTCGATTTTGCCGAAGGTGCCCTGATGGAGGGAGCTTCGATCGCCTCGTCTACGACGTTCGATTTCACGGAGTCGCTTACCCGGCAACTGAAAGTCGAAATGGATGGCAAAGAGCGCATCTACAACGTCAGGATAGACTATTCGAAAGTGATGGACAAACCGATCGTCTACGGGTTTAGCGAGGTCACGGGCAATTATGTCGACCAGCAGCTCTATCCGTTCCTCAATGTCTATAAGGCAACTACGGTCAACAGCGTTCCCGTACGCGGTGCGGCAACATCCGAAACCCCATGGAGCTGGGATCCCGGTGCCGGTGACCTGGACGTTTACCTTGCCTTTATCGGCAACTGGGCCGCAAACCGCCCGACCGAAACGATCGAGGGAATCGAATTCGCCTTCGCCACGATCGACATTGACAAGGCGAAAGCCTATATGGTCAGCAACGATGTCCGCTCGGTGGTCATGGACGACGTGGCCTCGCTGGTCGCACTCACCGGAATGATGACCAAGGAGAGCACGATGATTTACTACAATGGGAAAGTGCTCTCCGACCGCAATTCCGAGGGCGACTGGCGCGGGACGGTCGGTTTCTACGAGGACGGGCATATTGAATTTTGGAATGCGGGTATCCGCGACGGCGAACTGGTCAGGATGACCCAATGGGTCGATGAGGCGGGACGCGACGGGTATCTTGCCTCGGGGACTCCGTGGGATGTGGTCGCCGCGGCGTCGGGACACCCGTGGTTGGTACGCGAGGGGCATCTGCTGACCCGCCTGGAGATGTATTGGAACGATACGGGATGGGAAACGGCCCTGGGCGAAGCCTGGAACGGCACGCGCAGCCGTTCGTACATCGGGCTGACCTATGACAACAAACTCGGTGTCGCCGCCGTGTCCGAGGGGACGGGAACCTGCCAGGCTGCGTGGCTGCTCTACAAGATGGGCTGGAAAGACGTGTTCTACGTGGCCGGAAGCAACTACTTGGATGACGGTTTCACGCCGACGCTCAAGGTGGGCGGAAACGTCGTCGTGGGAAAGGCCGACCAGGCCGCGCAATATGCAATCGCCATAGATGTCAAACAGTAACAACTCGCAAATCATGAAGCAAACCATATATCTGATCGCCGTCTGCCTGATGTTCCCGGCGTTTGCACTTGCCGCCGGCGCGGGAGAGCCGGATGCGGCGGGCTTGCAGGCCATCCAGGGCGGCAGCCGGTCGGTAACGTATAAGGGCCGTGTGGTCGACGAAAGAAGTTCCGTACCGCTCGCCGGTGTCGCCATTGTTGTCAAGGACGCCCCGCAAATCGGTATGACGACCAACTCCGAGGGTGAATTCCGGATCACGATTCCCGTCCGCTATCAACCGCTCGTGTCGGTTTCCTATATTGGCTACCAGCCCCGGGAGTCGGTGCTCGTGGCTGCGGCGGACAATGAAATCCGCCTGAAGGAAGAGGCGCAGGCGCTGGAGGAGGTGCAGGTCATCGCCTACGGGCAACAGAAAAAGGTGTCGGTGACGGGCGCCATCGCCTCGATCAATACCAAAGACCTGCTCAAGTCACCGAGCGGCAGTGCCGGCAGTGCCCTTGCGGGGGCCGTGACAGGCATTTCGTCGGTACAGATTTCCGGACAGCCCGGTGCCGAAGACCCCGACATTTATGTCCGCGGTACGGGATCGCTTTCGAACGAGGCGTCGAAGCCGCTTATCCTGGTGGACGGTGTCGAGCGTTCGTTTTTCCAGATGGATTCGCACGAGATCGAGAGTGTGACCGTCCTCAAGGATGCATCGTCGACGGCCGTATTCGGGGTTCGCGGCGCCAATGGTGTCATTCTGGTCACGACGCGGCGCGGTACGAAGGGCAAGCCACAGATTTCATGGAATTCGACCTTCGGACTGACTCAGTCGCTGCGACACCTGACCGGTGTCGACAGTTATACTTACGCTACGCTCTATTCCGAGGCCCAGCGCTCCGACAATCCCGGCATTAAGGATGACCAGCTCACCTTTTCGCCGTTCGTAACGGAAATGTTCCGCACGAAGGCCGATCCGATCATGTTCCCGGATGTGGACTGGAGCAAATACATCTTCAAGAACGTCGCCTGGCAGACACAACATAATGCGACCCTGTCGGGCGGCGGCGACCGCATCCGCTATTTCGTGTCGTTGGGTTACCTGGATCAGGACGGCATGATGAAGCGTTTCGACGAGAGTTATGACCCGAATTACAATTATCAGCGCTTTAACTACCGCTCGAACATCGACGTAGACATTACGAATACGACTCAGTTGAAAGTCAATATCGGCGGGCGCGTGAGCGACAAACGCGAACCGCTGACCTATTCGCTCTGGCAGAATATCATGTGGTGTACGCCGTTCGCAAGTCCGGGTTTCGTCGACGGGAAGTACATCTACAATTACAAGAACAACTACATCCCGCTTACGGAACTCACGAGCGGGCTGGACTGCTACTACAACTGGGGTTACCGCAAAACGACCCAGAATGAACTGAACCTCGACCTTGCGCTTTCCCAGAACCTCGATGTGATTACCAAGGGATTGACCCTCAATGTGAAAGGAGCATACAATACCTCTTACTACCTGGCGACCAAACGCGCCCCGACCGGTACGAACAGTTCCTATACGCCGATTTATCTGGGGACGATCACCCAACCCGGAATGGATGTCTCAGACCCGAGGTTCGACAATACGATCGTCTACCAGACCGACGGCGTGACGGGTATGCGCGAGCCGATGACCTATGGTGAGGACGGGTCGGGCAAATCACGCAACTGGTATATAGAGGCGAGCCTCGGCTACCAGCGTACGTTCGGTGACCACGCGGTGTCGGCACTGCTGCTTTACAACCAGTCGAAGACCTACTACCCGGGTCAGTATACCGACATCCCGACCGCCTATGTGGGTTATGTGGGGCGTTTGACCTATGCTTACAAGAACCGCTATCTGGTCGATTTCAACGCCGGTTACAACGGCTCCGAGAATTTCGCCCCGAAGAAGCGCTACGGGTTCTTCCCGGCAGGTTCCGTGGGTTGGATCGTCTCGGAGGAGAATTTCATGAAGAACCAGCAAACCGTCGATTTCCTGAAGCTGAGGGCCTCGTTCGGACTGGTCGGGAACGACAAGTACAGCGGTGCGCGCTTCCTCTACCTCAACGGCTCGTGGACGGGCAACCATGCCGTATGGCAGAACGGCTACGGCAGCTACCAGTTCGGTATGGGCGGAAGTATGACGATGCTGCCCGATGCGATCGAAAATACGGTCGGCAACTCCGAGGTGACCTGGGAAAAAGTCCGCAAACAAAACTACGGCATCGACCTCAAGATGTTCGGTTCGCGCCTCAGCCTGACGGCCGACTATTTCTTCGAACACCGCTACGACATCCTTTCGACCCGCAATACGCTGCCGTCGATCGTCGCCATCGAACTGCCGCTGATCAATCTGGGTGAGGTCGATAACCGGGGCTATGAAATTTCGCTGGGCTGGAATTCGCACACTGAGAAGATAGACTGGTGGTTGCAGGGCAACGTCTCCTACTCGAAGAACAAGATTATTTTTATGGACGAAGTCATGCCCAACTATCCGTGGATGGCTCAGACCGGACGCAGCACGGGACTGAACTACGGGTACAGGTTCGATCGTTTCCTGCGAGCCGACGACTTCGATGCCGACGGAGCCCTGAAAAGCGACGGGGAGGGGAAGCCGCTGCTACCCGTCATGTCGCTGGGATCACCCCGTCCAGGCGACGCGCTCTTTAAAGACCTCAACGGGGACGGCAAGATCGACGGCAACGACAAGACCTACTTCGGTTACAGCCAGCGTCCGGACTATGTGCTCGGCCTGCTGGGCGGATTCCGGTACAAGAATTTCGAAATTTCGATGCAGTGGACGGCCGGCCTGCATGCCTCGCGTATGCTCAGCGGCGAATACCGTAATGCTTTCGGCAGTACAAACGGCCGTGCGCTGCTCAAATTCCTGGCCGACGGGCGTTGGACGCCCGAGAACCCCGATGCGCGTTTTCCACGGCTGACCTTCCTCAACAAGTCGCACTATCTGGAGGATTCCGACCTGTGGCTGATGGACGGCTCGTACCTGCGGCTGAAGGTTGCCGAAATAGGTTATACGTTCAGGGATATTCCGGCATTCCGTAAGGTCGGCGTCAAGTCGCTGAAGGTTTATTTCAGCGGGTACAACCTGTTGACGCTTTTCTCCGATCTGAACGACATCGACATCGACCCCGAGGGGGCGACGAGCGGTTCGAATATCGATTCCTACCCGAACGTGCGCATTTTCAACTTCGGTGTAAACATCACATTCTAATCGACACTCCACTATGAAAAAGACGATAATATCCATTCTGATCCTGGGCGGTTTCGTGTCGGGACTGACCAATTGCAGCGACCTGAAATTCGGGGACGGGTTCCTGGAGAAAGCGCCCGGCGGCGATGTGACCGTCGACACGATCTTCTCGTCGAAGCTCTATGCCGACCGGGCCCTCAATTCGGCCTATGCCACGTTGCGCTGCGGGCTCACGATGCACAATCCCAGCGTGAACGGCGGGTCGTACGAACACCAGAATGCCGGTAACAAACTGGCATGGGACAACCTCGATGCCCTGACCGATATCATCAACACGCATTGTTCGTGGGGCGGCGTTTACAGCATGTATTACGGGGGCGCATACGACGCCGAGACCGAGAATGAGTCGAGCGGTACGAAGATGGGGTTCAACCCCGAGCAGGACGTGACGTGGACGGGTATCCGCAAGGCGTTCCTCTACATCGAGCATGTCGACCGTGTGCCCGACATGAGCGAGGCGGAAAAGATTCGGCGCAAGGGCGAGGCCCGAATGGTCATTGCGTGCCAGTACCACGAATTGCTGCGCCACTTCGGTGGGGTTCCCCTGCTCAAGACAGCCGTCGAGGCGGGTAAGGAGGCCGATATAGACTATTCGCGCCGGACTTTCGAAGAGACGGTCGAATACATCGTCGCGCTGTGCGAACAGGCTGCCCGGGAGCTCCCATGGACGGTCGATCCAGCCGATGACGGGCGTTTTACGAAAGCTTCGGCGCTGGCGCTCAAGATTCGTGTGCTGCTCTATGCGGCCAGCCCCTTGTTCAATGCGAACCAGCCTTATGCCGAGCCGCAACAACCGGTACTGGGCAATATCGGCAAGATCGCCGAGGAGAGTGTCCGGAAAGTGGCGTGGTATGGCAATTACGATGCCCAGCGCTGGAACCGCGTGGTTACGGCCTGTGAAGAGTTCATCACGGAGAATGCCAACAACGGCAATCCCTATAAACTCGTCGAAGCGACCGAAAAGACAGCCGAAGGTTACGGAAAGGCATTCGGTGCGTGCTATGCAGACCGTTACAACGGCGAAATACTGATTGCCACCGGGCGGTCGAAGCGTACCTACGGCGATACTTACCATGCCTATTACTTCGGCATTTCGACCGATTTCAACGGAGCGAACGCCCAGGGGTACGGCGGTGGCTGCGTGACGCTTAACTATGTCGATAAATTCCCTTTCTCGAACGGGGAACCGGCGCCTTATGCCGAATGGATCCGGACGCACAATTCGACCGGAACGGTGACGGACAATCCTTTCTCGAACCGGGATCCGCGCCTCTACCAGTCGGTGATGGTGCCCGGCGGCCCGTTCCGCGACCGTGTGGCCCAGATGTGGGAAGGCGGTGGCAGCGAGGATTTGGTGAGCTATGCCAAGGATCGGGCCGCAACGGGTTTCTGCAACCGTAAATACCTCTGGGACTATAACCGTGCGACGTTCTACGACAAACCGATGAACTACTCCTATATGCGCCTGGCCGAGGTTTACCTGGCCTATGCCGAGGCATTGAATGAGACGGGACGCAAGGACGAGGCCTGCAAGTGGCTCGACAAAACCCGCAACCGCGTGGGGCTGCCCTCCATGACCGACGAATTGCTGCACCGCCTGCACCGCGGCAAGGTGCTGCCGTCCTATCCCGAATGTGCGCTTGCCGGGGATGCCGAGCTGCGCGAGGAGATACTCGACGAGCGGGCCCGGGAATTCGCCTTCGAGGAGATCCGTTGGTTCGACATCGTGCGCTGGAAACGTGCCGATATTTTCCGGCAGACGCTTTACGGGATCAGGGTGACGATCCTGGACGGAACGGATTCCTCGAATTTCCGGTTCAATTTCTCTGAGCCGGTTCCCGAAACCGACCGCGCCTGGAAGAACAGCTTTGATCCGAAGTGGTATCTGAGCGCCTTTCCTTCGAACGAAGTCAACAAGGGGTACGGCCTGACTCAGAATGCCGGATGGTAGACATACATGGTTAAACAAACAGAGAGCATACAATGAAAAAGATATCAATCATACTGCTGTTCCTGACTGCCGTTTGCCCGCTGGCACAGGCGCAGCGCGTCAAGGTGTATGTGACCGATGCATGGGACAAGCCGCTCGGCGAGGTTGCCGTGACGCTCGGCCGCGGGCGGACCCCCGTGGCGGTTACGGGCGCCGACGGCATGGCCGAGGTCGATGCCGGGGAGGGTGACCGCATGACGCTGACCCTTCTGAACCGCATGAGCCGCACGGTAGCCGTCAGCGGTGGCGAGATGCATATCCGCCTGACGGACGATGACGTGCTGTTCGACGTGGGCTATGACGAGCGCGTCCGCAAAGGCTCCGCGTCGGCATCGCTCGCCGGCGCTGCGGCACGTGAAATCGAAGCGGGCGGCCGTACCGACCTGATGAGCAACCTTTACGGCCTGATTCCGGGACTCGGCGTGCGCCAGGGCGAGAACCTGCCATGGGACTCGGCGCCCGACCTGAATGTGCGCGGCGTCGGTTCGTTCGGCGGGAACAGTGTGGTCGTACTGGTCGACGGCATCGAACGCGATGCGGCCTGCCTGGATCGGGAGGAAGTGGAGCGCATCACCGTGCTGAAGGACGCCGCATCGCTGGCACTCTACGGTAACCGGGGCGCCGACGGTATCGTCGCCGTCACGACCCGGCGCGGCGGCGACCACGGCCTGCGTACCCGTATCGACTACAATTTCAGCGTGCAGACTCCGTTCCGGGTTCCCGATATGGCCGATGCCGCAACCTATGCGACGGCTGTCAACGAGGCGTTGGAAAACGACGGGCTTGCACCCCGCTATACGCAGCGCGACATCCGTTCGATGGTGCGGGGGGAGCGCACCGATGTACTGCCCAATGTCGACTGGCGGAAGGCTGTACTCCGCAATGCGGGTTTCAACCACGACCTGAACCTCTCGTTCGACGGGAGCGGCGGCCGTATGCGCTATTTCGTGCTGGCCAACTATAACTCCAACCGCGGGATGCTGGATAATACCGACCTGAACGATGGCTATTCGACCCAGATCGAGATGTACTCCCTCAAGCTGCGTTCGAACCTCGAGGCCGCGATCACGAAAACCACGACCGCACGGATGAACCTGATGGGGCGGCTGATGCAATACCAACTGCCCAATGCGGGCGTCGCGCTCGATGATATGTACGACACGCCGTCGGCGGCGTTCCCGATCCGGGTTCCCGGCGGGGGCTGGGCCCGCAGCCAGCTGTTCGCCAATCCCCTGGCCGACAAGGCCGCGGGCGGGTACAACACGCTGCTGCAACGTACGCTGTTCGCCGACCTGACGATCGATCAGGACTTGTCGGCACTTACCCCGGGACTTTCGGTACAGGTGCGTGTCGCCTATGACAATTCCGCGGAGATTACCGATGCGCACTCACGCAAATACGCCTATTCGAATACCTCGACGGTCTTCGATGCGGACGGCAATGCCGCTTCCCTGGCATTCGTTCCGCAGGGGAACGATACAGAACTGGCATTCGACAGCTTCCTTTCCTATTCGGTCATGCGGGCGTCGGTGTGGGCCAAGGTGCTCTACGACCGTTCTTTCGGAAAACATACGGTGACGGGGCGCCTGATTTTCAGCGAGAACAAATCCCGTTACCGCGGAGCCAACAATACGTACATGTACCGTGACTATATCGCCAGCGCCGGCTACAATTACGACGACCGCTACGTGGTCAATGCCGTCGCTACTTACGGCGGGAGCAGCCGTATGCCCTACGGGGACAAGTACCGCTTCTATCCTGCCGTGTCGGGCGCATGGATCATCTCGAACGAGGCGTTCCTGCGTGACAGCCGTGTCGTCGACCTGCTGAAACTGCGCGCGTCGTTCGGCATCGCGGGCATGGACGCGCGATTGTCGTATGACATGGACAAGCAGTTCAACGGCCCGGGCAACAGTTATATTTTTGCCGGGATCACTTCGTCGAACAGCCTCGCGCAAGGGGCGTTGCCGTCTGCGGGGATCGAACCCGAACGCGACTATAAAACCAATGTCGGGTTGGAACTCAGCCTGCTGGGAAGCCTGAGCGTCGAGGTGGATTTCTTCCGCAACATGCGTCATAACATCCGGACGTCGGCCGCGGGTACCGTTTCCAGCGTGCTGGGAGTCGGCGTGCCCGACGTCTTTACCGGTAAGGTGCGCAACTATGGCGGGGAATTGGCGGTGGGATGGCGTCGCCGCACAGGCGACTTCGGATATGCCGTGCGGGGGAATATCGGCTATGCCCGCAATAAGATACTCAACAAGGAAGAGGAATACAAACCTTTTGACTATATGCGTATTACAGGGCAGCCGGTAGGGACGTTCTACGGATTGGTGGCCGATGGGATGTATCAGGACGGCGATTTCAATGTCGACGGTTCGCTCCGGGAGGGGCTTCCGGTCTCCTCGTACCAGAATACGGTACGCCCGGGCGACGTGAAATACCGCGACCTGAACCGGGACGGCAGGATCGACGACTACGATCGCACCTACCAGCTTTATGCCGCGGTACCCGAGATTTATTACGGCTTCAGCGTCGAGCTGAAATACAGGGGCTTCGGTGTCAGCGCCTATTTCCAGGGTGTCGCCCATTCGACGCTGGAGACGACGCTGTCGAGCATCTACCAGCCGCTGTACGGCAACGACCGCAACGTTTCGGAGTACTATATGGAGCACCGCTGGTCACGCTTCAATACCGAAGGCCGCTATCCGCGCCTGACCACATTGGCAAACGGGAATAACTACACGCAAAGCTCACTATGGACGGAAAACGGCAATTTCCTGAAATTGCGTACATTGCAGGCTTATTACAAATTGCCGTCGAAGATTGCCCGCAAGCTGCGTATGCGCGAATGCAGCTTCTATTTCCGCGGTCTGAACCTTTTCTCGGCCGACCATGTCGGTATTCTCGATCCGGAATACGTCAGCACGGGGTATCCCTCGTCACGCAGCTACCAGATCGGCCTGAACGTCATATTCTAAATACGCCACAACGATGAAAAAATACCTGATCCTATTCGCCGGATGCACGCTCCTGATGGCTGCGTGCAGCGATTTCCTGGAACTCGACGAGTCGGTGTACCAGACGACGAAATATCAATTCTCGACCTTCGACCGCGTGAAGCAGAGTGCGACGAACGTCTACTCGTATGTGCAGGAAGGGTTGCTGGATGTCGAAGGTACGATGATCGACGCTGCGACCGACGATGCGGTATACGCCTGGTCTACGGGCGGTATCAAACGTTTTTACGACGGGAGCTGGAACGGTACGAACCTGATCGACGACCGCTGGGCTTCGCTCTATTCGGCTATTGCCGCGGCCAACTATTTCCTCGACAACTGCCCGGATGATTTCCCCGAGGCACAGTATCAGGACAATTACAAGACGAATCTGGCGGAGCTCAAGAACTATCCGTTCGAAGTGAGGGCCCTGCGTGCCTATTTCCATTTCGAATTGCTCCGGCGCTATAACCGGATCGTGATCGGTGACCGTTCGTTCACGATGCAGGAGGTCAATACGCTCGTTCCGGTCTCGTACGACGATGCCGCCGGATGGATCGTCTCGGAATGCGATGCCGTAATCCCGTCGTTGCCCAAGACCTATCTGGGGACGGAAAAGGGTGAAGTCGCCCGTGTGACAAAGGGCATGGCGATGGCGCTCAAGGCGCGTATGCTGCTATATGCCGCCAGTCCGCTCAACAACCCCGGCGGTGATGCAGGCCGTTACCTGGAAGCCGCGGCCGCGGCCAAGGAGCTCATAGATGCCGGTATTTACAAGCTTGTCAGCGAGGAAACCACGAACAATGCCGATGCGCAGGGACTGATCTTCGGCAAGTGGTGCCCGGTGAGCAGCGATTTCGAGGCGGCCAATTTCCCGGTAGGCTTCGAAGGCGGGAATTCGGGCGTCTGCCCGTCGCAGAACCTCGCCGAGGCATTCGATATGGCGACGGGCGAACCGTTCGACTGGAACGACGAGTCGATGCGGTTGCGGATGTTCGTTGCGTCGGCACGCGATCCGCGCTTTGCCAGGACGCTGATATACAACGGGGCGACGTTCAAGGGACAGCCCGTCCAGTCGTATGTCGGCGGCCGTAATGGCCGGCCGCTCGACGGTGCTACACCGACTTCGTACTACCTGCGCAAACACATTGTCGAGGCGACGAGTTTCGTGACGGGCAGCGAGATGAGTTATCAGCACATCTTTCCCTTCTTCCGTTATGCCGAGGTGTTGCTGAACTATGCCGAGGCATTGGCTGCCGCTACGCAGAACCCCGATTTTACGGGCATGAAGGGGGAGGTGGAGTATACGCTCTCACCACGCGAGGCGCTCAACGCAGTCCGTGCCCGGTACAATATGCCGGGGATTACGGAAACGGATTATGCGGCCTTCGTGAAGCGTCTGCGCAACGAGCGTCGTGTGGAACTGGCCTTCGAGGGGCATCGTTTCTGGGACATCCGCCGCTGGAAGATCGGTGCCGAAACGACGAAGGTTTATGGGCTTACGATTACTCCGCAGAACGATGGCTCGTTCAGCTATATGCGGTCGGTGATCCAGCAGCGCGGCTGGGAGGACAGGATGAATTTCTATCCGATTGCGGATGCCGAGCTTTTCAAAAATCACAACCTCGTCCAAAACGACGGTTGGAAATAGTCAAACCGATAAAAATACGATACGATGAAAAACAAGATTTGGGCGACATTCGCGTTTGCGGCGATCTTCTGTTCGGCATCCTGCGCCGAGGACGATACGTTTGCCTTCAATCCCGATTACAACACTCAGGACGGGTATACTCCTGACGGGATCGCCTCCTGGCCGCAGGCTATCTTCTGCTTCGACGACAACCGCTGTACGGAGGTGGAAATGGCTCCCAGCCAGGCTGCCATGCGGGGGATCGAAACATCCGGCAACCGGGCGACGGCGCTCGCATTCGCCTCGCAGGACAACCTCTCGTTTACGAACACCTCCACCGGGGCGCACTCGACCGAGTATATCCTGCGTGTAGAGGATATCGACGCCGAAATCCCTGCGATTTGGATGCAATGCGCGACGCGGCAGCAGATAAGCAAGGGTTTTACGCTCAAACCGCTTACCTCGTCCGTGAAGGTGGTACTGGTAAATGCCCCCGATACGCTGCGATCCGTCGTACTCACTCTTCCGCGTATGACCGATGCGCTTTACATCGCTTCGGGAAAGACCGAACCTTTCGGTGAGGCGCTGGAAAAACAGGTCGAGGTAGGCCGCGCGGGGGCGGAGTTCAACATCTTCCCGATGGCCCGGCAGACAGCGGCCTGGAAATTGGGGTTCAAGGTCAGGTTCCCCAATTCGGAAGCAGATGGTTACATGATGCTGCGGGAGGGTGTCGCTGCAGGGCAGACGATCGACCTGGAGATAGACTTCTCGAAACTGGAAGAGGAGTTCACGTACGATGTGGCTTACCGCGTTGCGGCCTACGGTGAACAGGGCGGTGAATTGACGAAGGGCGAATTCTTCCCGGTGCTGCCGGGCGACGACAAGTTCAGGGACGCGAATCCCTATTACAACGTATACGTGCTCAAGGATCGCCGCTGGCAGACCGTCGAGGTGCGCAATGCCCTTTGTTCCGATTCCCCGAACCATCACGAGGAAATATGGAACGACTGGGACAACTCCAAGAAACTGCGCGATACGATGTGTTATGCGCTCTTTACCCACGATTTTGCGGATGCCGTGCGTGTGAAGGTCGAAAAACGCAGCGGATTTTCGCGTGTGGCCGTACGTCCGTCGGCGTACGGGATTACGACCAAGGAGAGCGCCAGCAGCAATACGGTCGAATTCACGCTTCCGGCGTATGAGAAACGCAAGGTGTCGGTCGAGTTCGACGGCGACCGCTACCACAACCTGTTCCTCATGCCGAGCCGTCCTGATACACGGAAGCCTGCGGTGTCGGGCGGCAATGTGAGCTACTATGGCCCCGGTGAGCATACGGAAGGCATTATCGTCCTGACCGAGGGGCAAACGCTCTATGTCGACGAAGGGGCGGTGCTCTATCCGCAGAACATACAGGTCAGGGGCAACGGCGTGACGATTGCAGGCCGGGGCGTCATCTCCGGCGAGAAGATGCGCCATTGGGGCGAGGAGTTTTCCAACGCCGATGTGATGATCGACGTGCAGGGGAACAAACACGAGGGCGGCTATACGGACTTCCGGATCGAAGGCGTTACGATGATCGATGCCCCGAGTTGGTGCCTGCGCGTCATGAATACCGATAACGTGGCCATTGAAAACATCAATATGATCCACTGGGATCTCAACGGTGACGGTATCGACCTGTGTACGGTCACCGGGGCCACGATCAACGATTGCATGTTGCGTGCTTACGACGATTGCATCACGCTCAAGGTGCGTTCCAATGCCGATCCCTATGGCAATGTCCACGACATCAGAATCACCAACTGCATCATCTGGGGCGACTATGCCCGCGGCATCGTCGTGGGCCCCGAGTGCGGCAACGTATGGTGGGCATCGGGCGATATCCGCAATATCGAGATCCGCAACTGTACCGTGCTGGAGGCTGCCCGCGGACAGGCGCTCGCCATTATGCAGGAACTGGGCGATTTTTCGGAAGCCGGAGGGCCGGCGCTGATCGACAACGTGCTCTTCGAAGACTGCGTAGTGGATAATATCCATTCTTCGGGCACCCCGATCTATACCAGCCAAGTCAACAAGGGCGAGTCCTGCGAGATGAAGAATGTGGTCTTCCGCAACGTGACGATCCTCGACGGGCTCGGGTGCCAGCCTTCCCGGATAAACGTCAACAACACCTATACAAGCATAGATTTCGACAACCTGATCTATAATTCGCGCAAGATTACCTCCTTCGGTAAGGAGATCGTCCTGGAGGATACTTCGAGCGAACCCTGGGAACACACCTGGATATCGTTCAAATAATTAATTGATCCATTTTATTCATTCCAACCCTTTTAGGCGGAGCCCGGATAACCGGGCTCCCCGGCAGGGAGTATAATTTCTATTTCGTATATGAGATTCATTTCAGAGATTTCCGTTGTCGCGAGCCTGCTTTTTGCGGTGGCATGCCACGATCCGCAGCCGGGTGCAGACCTTGTTCCCCTGCCCGCGGAGATGACCTTTACCGGCGGCTATTTCCAGACCGACAGCGTGTCTTTCGCCCGGGGTGTCGCCGACGGCAGGGTCGTTTGTGAACTCGATACCTCTTCGCCGAACCTTTCACGCGAGGGGTATGGGCTCGAAGTCCGTAGCGACGGCATTCGGATTACCGCGGTCGACTCTGCCGGGTTGTTCTATGCCCGGCAGACGCTGCTGCAGCTGCTCACGGCAAAAGGTATCCCGTGTGTGAAGATTACCGATAATCCGCGTTTCGGTTACCGGGGTATCCACCTCGACGTTTCGCGCCATTTCTTTGCCAAAGAAGAGGTTTTCAAGATACTCGATGAAATGGCACGTTACAAGCTCAATGTCTTCCACCTGCACCTGACCGACAACGGCGGCTGGCGCATTCAGATCGACAGGTACCCTTTGCTGACCCGGTTCGGGGCTTTCCGGACGGAGGCCGACTGGCTCAAGTGGTGGGAATTCGGCGACAGGCGCTACGTTCCGGAAGGGACGCCCGGGGCCTATGGCGGTTATTATACGAAGGATGACATTCGCCAGATCGTGGCTTATGCTGCGGCCCGTTATATCGAGGTGATTCCCGAGATCGAATTCCCGGCGCACTCCGACGAGGTTTTCATCGGCTATCCGGAATTGTGTTGCAGTGGAAAGCCCTATACGAGCGGCGAATTCTGCGTGGGCAATCCCGCAACCTTCGAATTCATGGACGGTGTGCTGACCGAGGTCATGGAGCTGTTCCCTTCCCGGCGGATACACATCGGCGGCGACGAGGCCCGCAAGGTCGCCTGGAAAACCTGCCCCAAATGCCAGTTGCTCGCCAAGGAGCTGGGAGGCCTGGACGAAGTGCAGTGTTACCTGATCGAGCATGCCGAAAAATTCCTTGCCGAACACGGCCGGGTGATGGTCGGGTGGGACGAGGTACTGCGGAACAATCTGCGGCCTACGTCCGTTGCGATTTCGTACCGCGGACAGAGGGGGGCTATCGAAGCCGCCAACCGCGGGTACGACGCGGTCATGTCTCCGGGCGAAATCATCTATTTCGACTGGTACCAGGCTAATCCGCACACGCAGCCGCGGGCGATGAGCGGATTCTCGCCCATCAAGAAAATGTATAGCTTCGAACCTGTCCCGGATACGCCCGAAAGGGCTGCGGCCAACGAGTCGCTTGTCAAAGGCGAATATGTGGCCCCGGATTCGGTCGAGCACATCCGCCCGAATGCGGCATCGCATATTATCGGGGTGCAGGGATGCACATGGGCCGAGTTCATAGGTACTCCCGAGCATTTGGAATACATGATGTTTCCGCGCCTGCTCGCCATTGCCGAATTGGGATGGACACCCCGGGAGCGCCGTCTGTGGGCGGACTTCCGCCGTCGTGTCAACAGCCAGATCCCCCGCTTGCTTGCCCGTGGGGTCAATGCCTTCACGCTTAGCAACGATGTCGAGATCACGGCACGCATCGTCAGGGAGGGCCGCAAGGCCCGGGTTACGCTGGATACGGAAAAATATCCGGCCGAAGTGCGTTATACGCTCGACGGCAGCGACCCGACGGCCGGGTCGGACATCTACTCCGGCCCGTTCGTCGTGGAGGCCGGGACGACCGTGAAGGCGGCCCTGTTTGTCGGAGGGAAACCTGCCGGCAGCATTGCCGGGCTCTATGTCGATGCGTGCCATAATGTGGAGAATTATTATGCCTACCTGGAAACTCCCGAGGTATATGCTTCGACGAACCGCTGATTGGATCGGCTTCCGATGTGCGGGAATCGCACTGGGGCGGGAGCGAAACGGCATAAAAGTGAAATATGTTAAAAAATGAATGTCGGTAGAATGAAGAAAATTCCGATTTTGTTTCTGGGCTTGCTGGGCGGATTGGCCGCATGTACCCGGATACCCCCGGCCATAGCGCCCGATAAAAAGATAGAAACCCGCATCGGGGAGCTGCTCCAAAAGATGACCCTCGAAGAGAAGATCGGGCAGATGTGCCAGTTGACGGCCGGGGTGGTGATCGACCAGAGCGACCCGCAGCACCCGGTGTTGAGCGAGGCGCTGCTCGATACGGTGATCGGCCGCTATAAGGTTGGGTCGATCCTGAATATTCCCTTCGGTGTGGGACAACCCCGCGAGGTGTGGATCAGGTTTATCAATCGCATCCAGCAACGCTCGCTCGACGAACTGGGGATTCCCTGTATCTACGGGGTTGACCAGATACATGGCGCATCCTATACGCAGGGGGCGACCCTCTTTCCGCAGGGCATCAATATGGGGGCGTCGTTCAACCGCGGACTCATGCGCAGGTGCTCCGAAATTTCGGCTTATGAGACCCGGGCATGTGCGATCCCGTGGACTTTTGCCCCGGTCATGGATCTGGGGCGCGATCCGCGCTGGCCGCGCATGTGGGAGAGTTACGGCGAGGACACTTACGTCAATTCGCAGATGGCCGTGGCGTCGGTGCTCGGATTCCAGGGGGAGGATCCCAACCGTGTCGACGACCGTCATGTCGCGGCCTGCATCAAGCATTTCATGGCCTATGGCGTACCCGTGTCGGGCAAGGATCGCACACCCTCTTCGGTGACTCGCAATGTGTTGAGGGAGAAATATTTTGCTCCTTTCATGGAGTGCATTCGAGCCGGGGCGCTGTCGCTGATGGTCAACTCGGCCAGCAACGGCGGTATGCCGTTCCATGCCGACCGGGAGTTACTCACGGGATGGATCAAGGAGGAGCTCGACTGGGATGGTCTGATCGTGACGGACTGGAATGATATTTACAACCTTTGCGAGCGCGACCATATTGCTGTGAGCCGTAAGGATGCCGTGCGCATTGCGGTCAATGCCGGTATCGATATGTCAATGGTACCGTCGAGTTGGGATTTCTGTATTTATCTCAGGGAACTTGTCGAGGAGGGGCAGGTCTCCATGGAGCGCATCGACGATGCGGTGAGCCGTGTGCTGCGCCTGAAATTCCGTCTTGGCCTTTTCGAAAAACCGTTTTGGGATACCGGCGATTTCCCGGAATTCGCCAGCGACGAATATGCCGCCGTGGCATTGCAGGCTGCCGTGGAGTCGGAGATACTGCTCAAGAACGAGGACGGCCTGCTGCCGCTGGAGCGGTCTGCACGGATTCTGCTCACGGGGCCGAATGCCAATTCGATGCGCTGCCTCAACGGAGGATGGTCGTATTCGTGGCAGGGCGACCGCTGCGATGAATTTGCCGGGGATTACAATACCATCTATGAGGCTTTATGCAATAAATTCGACCATGTGGACTATGTCCCCGGTGTGGAGTATGCGCCGTCCCGCTATGACAACTGGCAGGAAGAATGCGTGACAGGGATCGACAAGGCCGTGTCGGTGGCAGCCGGAGCCGATGTGATTATTGCCTGTATAGGCGAAAATTCCTACTGCGAAACGCCGGGTAACATGGATGACCTGAACCTTTCTCAGAACCAGAAGGAACTGGTGCGGGCCCTTGCGGCGACCGGAAAGCCGCTTGTGTTGATCCTCAATGAAGGCCGCCCGCGCGTTATAGGCGATATCGAGCCGCTTGCGCAGGCCGTGGTCGACATCCTGCTGCCGGGCAATTACGGCGGCGATGCCCTGGCCGACCTGCTTGCGGGGGATGCAAACTTCAGCGCCCGATTGCCGTTCACTTATCCGCGCATGGTCGGCGCATTGGCGACCTACGATTACAAGCCTTGCGAGAATATGGCCGCCATGGCGGGCGAATACAATTACGATGCTGTGATGGATGTGCAGTGGCCGTTCGGGTATGGGCTGAGCTATACGGAATTTGCATATAGCGATTTCCGTGTCGACCGCCGCATGTTCGGTGCCGACGATGTGTTGACCTTCACGGTCGATGTGGCCAATGTCGGTGAAGTGGCCGGCAAGGAGGCCGTGATGCTCTATTCGAGCGACCTGGTTGCCAGCCTTACACCGGATGTAATCCGCCTGCGTGATTTCGAGAAGGTTGCGCTCGAACCGGGCGAATCCCGTACGGTGACGTTCGCTGTTCCGGCCAGCGACCTGGCTTTCGTCGGGCATGACGGCCGATGGAGGCTCGAGGAGGGGGAATTCAGGATGCGCTGCGGCAGTGAAACGCTTCGGATCAGCTGCACGCAAACCAAAGTCTGGGATACACCCAATATCCCGTAAGTACGATTAGGTGTAATATTGAAAGGCCGTCCTCACTGCATGGGACGGTTTTTTCTTGCCTCCTGCCGGAATCATGCGTTGTCGATCCGGCCTGCTGCCGGCCCGGAAACGGGCGACGGCCTTTCGGAGTTTTGCATTATTTCGGATTATTTTTGTCGGAATCGTTCGTTTCTTGCAGGCAAATAGTTATTTTTGCACAAATAACCGTAACTGAAATGGAGGATATCATCAAACTTCACGACAAAAAGTTCAGGATCATGATCCCCGCTGCCAAGATCGACGAGGCCGTGGCCGCCGTAGCCTGCCGCATCAACGAGGACTACCGCGACAAGCCGACGCCGTTGTTCGTGGGCGTACTGAACGGCTCGTTCATGTTCATGAGCGACCTGATCAAGAAAATCGAGTTCAACAACGAGCTGTCGTTCGTGAAGCTGGCTTCGTACGAAGGCACTTGCTCGACGGGATGTGTGAAGAACCTGATCGGACTGAATAACAGCATCGAAGGCCGCCATGTGATCATCGTCGAGGATATCGTCGACACGGGCGAGAGCATCGAGCACATGATCGGCGAGCTGAAGTCGCATAACCCTGCGAGCATCGAAGTCTGCACGCTTTTTTTCAAACCGGGTTCCTACCGCAAGCAACTGCCGATCAAGTACCGCGCCATGGAGATCGGCAACGAGTTCATCGTGGGCTACGGCCTGGACTACGACCAGTTGGGACGCAGCCTGAAGGATATTTACGTGGTTACCGAATAGATGGATTCCAAGACCGATAGCGAACTGCTCGACGGCGGGCGCAAGCTGCCCCTGGTCGAAGATTTCTACACGATCCAGGGCGAGGGCTTCCATGCCGGGAAACCCGCCTATTTCATCCGCCTGGGCGGATGCGACGTGGGATGCCGCTGGTGCGACGCCAAATACACGTGGAACCCCAGGCTCTATCCCCCGACCGACGTACGGACGGTGATCGACCGTGCTACGGCGTGTCCTGCGCAGGCGATCGTCATCACGGGCGGCGAACCGCTGCTTTATCCGCTGGGGGTGCTGACCGAAACACTGCACGGCAAGGGGCTGGAGATATTCCTCGAAACGTCGGGGACGCACCCCTTCTCGGGGTATTTCGACTGGGTGTGTCTGTCGCCCAAGCGGCAGCAACCGCCGCTGGACGAGGCGTTCGGGAAGGCGCACGAACTGAAGGTGATCGTCGGGGACGAGGCTGATTTCGAATGGGCCGAGCGCAATGCCGCACGGGTGGGAGCCGGGTGCATCCTCTACCTGCAACCCGAGTGGAGCGTTGCGGAGCGCATGATGCCCGCGATCGTCGAGTATGCGAAGGCGCATCCGAAATGGAATATCTCGATCCAGACCCATAAATACATGCACATACCCTGATGGGCTTCGAAGTAGGCAAAAAGTTCTGGATCGCCGCCACGGCGGTCATCGTCGTCGTCACGTTGTTCGTGGTGGGGCGGAACCTTTTGCATGCGGTGAAGATCAAGCGGCAGATCAACGCCCTGAACCGGGAGCGGGAGTTTTACCGGGCCAGGATCGAACAGGACAGCACGCTGCTGGAGCGCCTGCGCTACGACGACTATCTGGAGGAGTATGCCCGCGAGCATTACCGGATGCAGCGGCGTGGCGAACACGTCTATATCATTGAGGAGTAGGGCCGCGCTCTTCCGCCCCGGTCTGAAAAGGCGGTGCATCGCCGTAAAGGTACGGGAAAGGCCGCCTGAAAAGCCGGCTGCGGAGCGCTTTGCGGCGCCGGCAGGTGGCAAGAGCGCGGTGTGCCCGTCCGGGCCGGAGGGCTCGGGTGCGGGTCTTGCATCGAATCGGAACATGGATTTCAACCGTTACATAGCGGCGGCGGAGTTCGAGACACTGGCCGCCTTTTTCCGGGCGCGGGGCGAGCCGTTCCGGCTGGAGCGCGGCGACCGCTTTTCGGAGCAGGGTCTCCGTTGCCGATACGGAGGGCTGGTGGAAGAGGGGGCCTTCCGATATGTCCACCTTTCCGGTGCGGGCGACCGCCATGTCGTCGGGTTTGCCTTTGCCGGGGAGTTTGTCGGCGACTACGTTTCGATGCGCTGCCAAACCCTTTCGCAGGTGAGCATCGAGGCGCTGAGGCCCTGCCGCGTCCTGCGCGTGGCGGCCGGGACGCTCGAGAGCCTCTATCGGACGGATGCCGGACATGAGCGCTTGGGGCGCGGCGTGGCGGAGAGCCTGCTGTCCGAGGTCTACGGGCGGCTGCTCGAAACCTATGCCGCCTCGCCGCAGGAGCGCTACGAGGCGCTGCTGCGCCGCTGCCCGCGGCTTATGGAGTACTGCCCCGCCCGGGATCTGGCCTCCTGGCTCGGGATCCGTCCCGAGACGTTCAGCCGCATCCGGGGGCGTATCCGGTGATTTCTTGATTTCGGTCAAGGATTTCCTGCGGCGGAGCTCCTATCTTTGCCTACATGGAAAAACAAGCATTGATTATCGGAGCCAGTTCGGGACTCGGACGCTGCCTTGCGGAGCAGCTGGCCGCCGAAGGGTGGACGGTCGGACTGGCGGCCCGCCGGGAGCCGCTGCTGCGGGAGATTGCCGCGGCCCGTCCGGAGGCGTTCTGGTGGGCCGCCATCGACGTGACGCGCCCGGAGGAGGCCGTTCCGGCACTGGAGGAGCTTTCGGAGCGAATGGGCGGCTTCGACCTCTGCATTGTAACGGCCGGGGCGGGGGAGCTCAACCCACGGCTCGATTTCGAGCGCGAATGCCCGGCCGTGTATACCAATGTCGTGGGGTGGACGGCCGCGGTCGACTGGGCCTGGGGCCGTCTGGAGCGACAGGGTGGCGGGCATCTGGCGCTCGTGACGTCGGTCGGAGGGCTGCGCGGAAGCGATGCGGCCCCGGCTTACAACGCTTCGAAGGCTTATCAGATGAACTATGCGGAGGGGCTGCGGCGAAAGGCGACGAAACAAGGATGTGCCGTCGTCGTGACGGATATCAGGCCCGGCCTGGTCGCTACCGCGATGGCGAAGGGCGAAGGGCTTTTCTGGGTGATGCCGCCCGACAAGGCGGCACGGCAGATGCTGCGGGCGCTCCGCCGCCGGAAGCGGATGGCGGTCGTCACCCGCCGCTGGCGCATCGCGGCATGGCTGCTGCGCCGGCTCCCCGAATCGCTCTATCTGCGGATGTAGGCAGTTGCTTTGCATGCAGCACCCGCTCTGCGGTGCGGTTTTCCGCGTGGACGAGACATGCCGCCCAAAGGGTCAGTAATGCGTGAACCCGTGCCAGTCCAGGGCCCGGGGCCGGTCGTTTTCGAGCCACTCCAATTTGCCGCTGTCCGTGATGCGGCCGACGGGGGGGAGCGGCGTGCCGAAGCGTGCGCCTGTCGGCGGCCGCCGCGTCGGCCGTGAGCAGGAGCTTGTAATCCTCGCCCCCGCAGGCGGCTGTTTCGACGTCCGCCCCTTGGGCGAGGGGGATACGGCCGATGTCGATCGCGGCGCCTACCCCCGAGCGCTCCATGATGTGGCGGATATCCGAGGCCAGCCCGTCCGAGAGATCCATCATGGCGTGTACTTCGGAGCGTGCGCCGAGCCAGATGCCTTCGGCCACTTGGGGCTGCGGGTTGCGGTGGGCTGCGGCGGCGGGGGTGTCGTAGCGTCCGGCGAGGATGTCATGCAGTCCGGCGCCCGAAAGTCCGAGTTCTCCGGCGACGAGTATCGCGTCGCCGGGGCGTGCCCCGCTGCGGCGCTTGATGTGTGCGTCGGCGATGCGGCCGATGGCCGTGACATTGATCGTGATGCCTGCCGCCGAGCGGGTCGTGTCGCCCCCGGCGAGCGTGACGCCGAACGCTTCGGAGAGTTCCCGGTAGCCGAGCATGAACTCTTCGGCCCATGTACCGGCCGTGTCGGCCGGGAGCGACAGCGACAGCAGGGTGGCCACCGGGCGGGCGCCCATCGAAGCGACGTCGCTCAGGTTTACGGCAAGGGATTTGCGCCCCAGTTCGCGGGGCGAAGTTGCGGAACGCAGGAAATGAACGCCTTCGGCGAGCATGTCGGTCGTGAAGACCAGCGATTCGCCCTCCCCGACGGGGAGTACGGCGCAATCGTCGCCGATCCCTTCGAACCCGTTGTCGGGCAGGGCGGCGAAGAGTTCTTTTATGTGGTCTATGAATCCGAATTCGGTCATGGTTCTCGGGTGTGTCCGGCCGCGGCGCCCTGCCGGCCGGTGCGGGTTTTCGGGTTTTTCACGTGCGGCTGCCGCCCCGGGGGCGGAGTTCCCGCCTGGGGACGGGAACGAAGCCTGTGCGAACCGCAGCAGGGGCGTGGGCGGCGTTTGAAATCATTATTTAACGGGCGATGTCGAACAAAGGTATTAAAAATTCTTTAAAATCACTATCTTTGCCTGCGGATTGCGCCCGGGTGTGCCGTGCGTGTCAAACAGTCTCGAAGATGAAGATATTGATTCTCAATGGCCCGAACCTCAATTTGCAGGGGCGGCGCGATACCGGGGTCTACGGCACCCGGACTTTCGAAACCTTTTTCGGGGAGCTTGAAGCACTCTATCCGGCCGTCGGATTCGGTTATTTCCAGTCCAACCTCGAAGGCGAGCTGATCGACGCCGTGCAGCAGGCCGACGGCACCTACGACGGTGTGGTGCTCAATGCCGGCGGATATACCCATACGTCGGTGGCGCTGCGCGATGCGGTGTCGGCGGTGTCGGTGCCGGTCGTCGAGGTGCACATCTCGTCGATCCTCGCGCGCGAGGAGTTCCGCCACGTCTCGCTCCTGGCTCCCGTGGCCGTGGGCTCGATCATGGGTTTCGGGCTGGATTCCTACCGGCTGGGCGTCGAGGCCCTGTTGCTCCGCGGCAGGGAGTAAGCCCCGGCTTCCCGGAGCGCCCCATTCCCCGGCCCGGTAGGGGAGGGAGTGCGTGCGGAAGGCCCCTCCCCGGCTGTTCGCGCGGAGCGTGTGCAGGAGCGGGCACCGGGCGTAACGTGAAATGTCGAAATACTAATATTTTAGCATCATACTTTTATGTATAGAATGAAAAAAACCAAGATCGTCGCAACAATGTCGGATTTCCGTTGCACCGAAGAGTTCGTGAAAAATCTTTTCGATGCCGGTATGGACGTGGTTCGTGTCAATTCGGCGCATGTCTCGGAAGAGGGCGCTACGCATATTGTCGAGACCGTACACCGCGTTAACCCGGCCATCCCGATCATGATAGATACGAAGGGCCCCGAAATCCGTGTCACGACGATCGCCGACGAATACGGTAACAGCATCAATTTCCGGCCGGGCGACCGTGTCGCCGTGCGCGGCTCGGACGGCAGCGACAAGACGACCCGCAAGGTGGTTTACATGAACGTCCCCAATATCGTGGATGACATTCCCGTCGGGGCGCGGATGCTGATCGCCGACGGCGAACTGGAGATCCGTGTCGTGGGAAAGACCGCCGAGGAGCTGACCTGCGAATTCGTCGTGGGTGGCGCCATGCGTTCGCGCAAGAGCGTCAACGTGCCGTCGGTGTCGATCAACCTGCCTTCGGTGACGGAGAAAGACCGCCGGTTTATCGAGTGGGCCGTGAAGAACGACGTGGATTTCATCGCACACTCGTTCGTGCGCAGCGCCAAGGATATCAAGGCCGTGCAGGACATCCTCGATGCCCACGGCAGCAAGATCAAGATCATCTCGAAGATCGAGAACCGCGAAGGGCTCGACAACATCGACGAGATCATCGAGGCGTCGTACGGCATCATGGTGGCGCGCGGCGACCTGGGGGTGGAGCTGCCTGCCGAGGCGATTCCCAATACCCAGCGGCGCATCGTCGAGAAGTGCATTTGCGCCAAGCGCCCGGTGATTATCGCCACGCAGATGCTCTATTCGATGGTCAAGAGCCCGCGTCCGACGCGCGCCGAGGTGAGCGACGTGGCGAGTGCCATTTACGAGCGCGTGGACGCCGTGATGCTGAGCG
>ERZ827516.755-NODE-755-length-33224-cov-11.402605_pt1 | contig 33224 bp, 46 predicted proteins | sample MGYA00519703_ERZ827516 | MGnify/ENA primary metagenome ERZ827516 (study PRJEB31778, sample SAMEA3449337) | human gut metagenome | biome: human gut; feature: human-associated habitat; material: faeces | place: United Kingdom | collected 2010/2012 ...
GTTTTTTTTTACTTCCTCGATAATAAACTTTTGCTCTTTCATAACTTTATTTTTTAAATTGTTGGTGCAAATATAACGCTTTTGCTAATACGTTGGTTCATCCATTAACGTTTTTTATTATATATTGCTTCCAGCATGGGTTGCATGAAGTTGTATGATACCCCCTCGAACTGGTAGCTGTCAAAATGCCCGTCGAAACGTACCTCTGTGAAAGGCGCGCTTTGCTCCGTGCCGTTATCATCTAAGAATATAAGGATGTGGCTTTTCATCTCGAAACCACCCTCTTTAATCGTCTCTCTGAAAATACAGTCAATCGCTTTCATAGTTCTACTTTTTAATCGTTTTATAACAGATAAACGTTTGCGGTTTTAAAAGGTTCACCGCAAACCTATTTTTTATCCAAATCTTTTAAAGTCATTCTTGTAAACCAAATAATCTCTCTCTCTCACTGAACTCCCATCCGCCATACAATCTGTCAAGATAATTTTTAATCATTCTCATACAAGCGCCTCTCATATAATTCTTTTCCTTAAACCGCTTAAGATAAGCGTCTAATTCATCGTAATTATAAGTCCCGTCTTCATTAAAGACTTTGGAACCGTCGGTATCGAAATTTCTGATTTCGTTTATCTTCTCGTAAATACTGCTCTTAAGTTCTTCAAGTGATTTCATAACTTTATCTTTTTAATCGTTTATTTCCAATTTGATGTCCTGGTGACCTCCTGCCATCCGGGAAACCCTTGTTTCCTTTTGACATTGCAAATATACGGCAAATAGCGATAGGTTGTATCTCTTTTTGTGCTAATAAACCTTAATCAAAAGTGAAAAGATGTAAAGAAATAGCCGGCGCAAGCTAAAGTGCTGATTTCCAATGGCGTAGACTGCACTGCACAGAAACACACCTAAATTCCTAAACTTTAATATAGGATATGGTGGTTTATACAGCTCGTTCTATAGTGGTAAATGGTATTTTCTCCAGGATAATGTTTTACCCCCTTTTTACTGTGCATACTGTGCATTTACATATAATATATTATAATATAGAGAGTTAGAGTGCACAGAGACCTGCACAGACCCACTTTTCTACTGTGCAGGCTGTGGTTAAGGGATGTTAACGAAAAATGGAGAACTGTTAACAGCCCTCCATTCCCTAATTATTTTAGCCTTACCGCTATGTCTATATCTATCTTTGATTTGGGGTTTTTGTTTGATATGTCGTGCTCTATAGCCTTGACCCCCCATCTGAAAAACAAGAATCTTTTCTTCCGGACTGTGATAACACCCGTTATCGTGTCCCTACCTTGGTAGCTTAATTCCGTGCTATCCCGTTTAACCCTCGCTTGTATCGTGTTCCATGCGTCCCGGTATTCGGCTATCAACTCGCCGGCTATCAACTCGCCGGCTACCGTATCGGTACGCACAACTTCCTTTATTACTGTCTTGGTAACGGTACGGGTTGCAGAAAGCGCATCTTTTACCCGGACATTAAGCGCGTCCACCTCTTTATATAGGTCTGCGTTCGTCTTCTTTAGCTCCTTGTGCGACATCTCTAAAGCTTTACGCTTCACCGCCGCATCCCCGAGCTTGGTTTTGTACCCTATCTGAGCATCGTTCATCGCCTCAACGTTACGTTCTAAACGTCCTATTTCGGCTCTTTGCTTCCTTATGGTGTCTACCATCTTGGTTATTGCACCAAATAGCACCATAAGGACTGCAAAGCCTATAATTATCTTTTGTAGTTTATTCATAGCGTATCGCATTAATACGGTTCATCCACCCCTTGCGGTATTTCTCGTTTTTGGGTCTCGCCTTGCATATCTCATCTATGAACTTTGCTCTATCGTCTTTAATCATTTTAAAGAGCGTAGCCGCGTCCATAGCATTAACGGCTGCAATTGTCTGTTTGCCTACGATACCGTCCGCCTTGACGCCTAAAAGACGTTGTGGGCGCTTTATACCGTGCGAACCAGAAGCCCACACCCAGTCTACTACGATATTGGCTACCGCCTGGCTGATGATGTCATCAGCTTTCCACCTATCCCAATACAACGACTTGAATACGTCGTGCCATTCGGCATCGGATATGTTTTTCAAGTCCTCGACGGTTGGGGCTTTTTGCCCCTTCCGCTTCTTGTATTCGGTGAATGCGCCTATAGTGATACCTTTGTTCGTTGCACCCCCCAGGTCGTCCGGGTCGTTAACGAAACCGCCTTCCCACTGTAGGATGAACGGTACTAATTTACTGCTGTTCGCCATCTTCTTTCTCCTTTTCTTCTAAGGGTATTTCAAATTCGCCGTCCTTAATTTTTTTCTTAAGTTGGAAATACTTGCTATTTACTATACTATTTAGCACTTTCACAAATTCATTTCCCGGCTGCACTACCCTAAGGTTTCTTGTTATGTTACGCGCGTATATAATAAGGAATATACCTGTGAGCACCTTTACTAAAAGCTTGTAATCTATTCCAGGCTCCAGCATGTTGCACGTGAGGGCCACAAGGAACAGAATTGCATTGGTTAAAAACAATTCCTTAACCGCTTGCATGGTCTTTTTGTGCTTATAAGGCTTTCCTTTTGTCCTATCTGCCGAATAGCCGGCTAACCAGTTCAACACGGTAACGATAACCACTAAAAATATAAAGTCCCGTATATCCGTAACTACTGTCAGAACGGTAACAGCAAAGAACGTGCGGAAATAGGTCTCTAATTGTTCTATCACTTGATTAACCCTATACGGGTGTTCGATACTGTACATGCCTTTATAAACCCGTCCGCCTTCATTTGGCAAATCAACGGCTCTATAAAAAGGTCTGCCTTGCCCCGTTCGGCCTCAAACCTTTTAACCTTGCTTGTATCGGGAACTACTACCGAGCCGCCGTATGTCTGAATCTTCATACCCGTGCTCGTACTGTTTTGGTCTGCTATCTGCAAATACCGCGCAAACGCGTAGTAGCAAATAACCTTTTCAAGCCCTGCGAAGTTAGACCCGTCCGGGATATACTGCCCCGGAACAGCTTCGTACATGCTGTCAATCTGCGGCAATATATCGAGTAGGTCTGCCTCGAAGAACGCTTTTTCTATTTTGTTGTCTTTAACGTCCGTTGCTATTTCGAACAACTGGCGGAACAACGCTATCGGGTATGCCATCTTCTTCCTCAAATTTATTGTTAATTTCTGTTATTGACGGGTCAACCCCGAAAACTTGGTACAACTCGCGCGAAATGCGTTGACGTATCTTTTGCAAGCTATTGCGATAGACCTTTTGCAACTCCTTTATAACCTCGCCCGAAGCGTTAGAATAGGTCATTAGCGAGCTATCAATAAGGGGTAACGGAATGTTATAGGCAGCTATCGCGATATCCTTTCGTAACGGTTCTACATATGCCTTGTAAAGCTCCCTATCTATAGGACTGCCTAACTGGTCTACCTTGATAAACGGTTTGTCCGTGGCTACGTTCTCGTCTCTTACAGTAAGAACTGAGCCAGCGTTCTCGCTTCCCATCATATCAGCCAGCGTATCACGGAACTCCTGCTGCGCCTGCTCGGTCTCGAAATCACCGTGCGACACAATACTACACATGTGGAATCCTCTGCCCAAAGTACGGTTAACATACTTGCCGTTCTTGTCCTCCGCGCCCATCTCGTTTCGTACCGAGTGGAACGTGCTAAGGGGATATGGGCGCGTTGTACCAAGGTTCACATATAATAGCTGCCCTTTGTGGTTCTCAATACCGCCGCATTCCTCAACTTCCGAAGCGAAGTTTTCCGGGTCAAAGGTCGGGTATACTGTGGAGTTCTGCGCACTGCTTGTTGCTTTGACGTTCTGTCTATCCCAGTTATTGAAAACGCGCCATCTCTTTATGCTGGGGTCCTTCAAATAGTTGTCGCTCATCTCGGCACGGACATATTCAAACGGAACGTTGTACACGTTTCGGGGCTTGTAGCCTTCGGGCGTCAGCCCATACTGTACTATCCAAGCCCAGCCCCTAAAACGTGCAACATCGTTCGCTGTAGCCTCTAAAATATCGTCCATGTTACAGCCGTTCCCGTTTGTTATCGCCGCGAAATCCTTGTTTTTGAACCCTTCACAAATGATGTTCTCGGTCATCTTTTCAACTGCGGCCGTCGCTGTCTTCGAGGCATATATAAGCTCGGCTATTTCCTGCGGATATAAGTTGCCGTCTCCGTAGTTAATAATCTTATCGCCCGTATTAGCGGACAACTTAAGCGCTTTTTCGACAACAAGCGCGAAACGTCTGTAACCTATCATTTTTAAACCTCCTCTTTATTGACTTCTACGAAGCATTCCGCATATGCCGGGTTTTCAGTCATGAGGCGTTCCGCGATTTTGTCTGTCATGTTCGCGCTCTTATACACGACACCATCGACGTAATGCACGATACGCGCCCCTGGCTTCATCGCCCATCTGAAAACTACCTTAGTTAAATACTTCGTTTCATACCACAAAGATAAATATTCCATATCTATGTGGCAATTAGGGTCAAGTTTTAGACCTGTCATTGTGTAATACGCATCTAACTTTTCCTGTAATGTTGCAACCTTCGGTTCAACAACTACGGGTGCAGTGCTTTCGCCCTGCCCCGTAGTATTTGTTTTTTCTTCTGCCATTTTCTTTTTTTTTAATTAAGTTGCTGGTGTACTCAATGCGTCATAATCTTCCTTTGATATCCAATGAATGGTCGTCCCTGCTTGCCAATCATCAACACCGTAGGTTGCTGTTACATACCCGTCTTCTGTCGAATCCATATTATACTCAAGACAGACAAGCGGTGCGCCAAGACCGTAAACACGGTAAACACCATTTCCGTGGTCTACTGCTACAACAAGCTCCAGCCGGGCAAAATTGCTTATTACCCCCATAGGGGAATTAGCAGAAGTCATACCGCGCAAACCGTCGCTCGTGTTAAATAGTTTAAAACCTATTGTTACATCGAACGCACCGGGCATAATGTCCTGCGATTTCATAGCGACGCTTAGCGTTAGGGCATTGTTTACGACTGATACGTCATAACCCACTTTTGAGGCTACGCGCGTTATGGTTGCCTCCCCCGAAGACCCAGATACTGTAAAACTCGCTATATCTGCTGCGTTGATTAGCTTTGCCCCCTGTATGCGGTTAAAAGCCGGCGATGGTGTTCCGCACACCATCGCCAAACTTCCGCTTATACGTCCAATACATGCCATATTATTTTTTCCTTTCTTTTTTTTAGTTAATTACTACCCTACTGCTGCCGCATAAAGGGCGTCGTAGTCTTCTCCTGTAATAGCAAGAAGGTCTTCACCAATAACGTTTTCGGGGGTTTCAAATGTATATGTAGCCCAAGCACCGTTATCGTGTGAGTTTTGTTCCACTGCTGTAGCCGACATACCGTAGTACAGACCATATACACGCGGATCTGCGGCCTTAAGCGTCGGAACCGTAGGCGCCTTAGCCATAATCACGAAAGACCCGTTAGAAAATGCCGACGCAACCGCACGCATTTCTGCATCCATCTCTCCGGTACATACCAACGTGGCGGAATGCGAGTAAGCGTTCGGTGCGCCGTCGTTAACCTTTAGCGCGGAAGATAAAACGAGTGAACGCTTAACGGTGTCGATTTTATATGCCTTAGCTCCGGAAACCAGGGTAACTCCGGAAACGATACCAGTTGATTTATCAACTGTAAAACTTGCAATATCCGCCCTATTAATAATAATTGCGCTATGCAAACCCACTAATCCGGTGTCGCAATCATAGGCAATTGCGCTTGCCAATTTTGAAATACATGCCATAATTAAACTGATTTAAGGATTATTGTATTTTTCGCTGTCTCAGACATCTCGAATTGATAATCGCCCGGTGAACCTTCCGGCGCGGTCAGTGTAATAGTAAACATACCGCCTGCCGCGTTTGAATCGCTTTCTATAGCCGAGCATTCCAGCGGGCATGTCCTACCGAGCAAGATAGCAAAGCCCGAAAGGTATTCAACCATAACGAAGAATCTACCCGCAGAGAAAGCGCGTAACGGCAACGTGGACCCGCGCGGTATCTTGAACATTAACGAATAGCCGAGCCGCAAAGAGGCGTCCGTAGTCCTCGCTGCCGTGGTTAACTGAATGTTCTGTTTGTACCCCTCTACTAAGTACGATTTAGCAGCCTCTGCGAACGATACGTAAGCTACGTGTCCAGTATTGGAATCTAATGAAAGCGTAACATCTTCCGGGTACATCAAATATATATTCTTGATGCCGTTCTGCGTAATCGTGCATCCCTGCCGAATGCTACCCGAAAGTTTATTTAAACATGCTCTTGCCATATTGTTATAAATGAAAAAAAAAGGGTTGGGTTAATATCCCAACCCTTTTATTGTTAATACTAATTTTCATCGCCCGGACTCGCGTACCCACATTTGCATCTTCTCGGGTGCTACCAACATAGCATCAGCCGCGAACAGAGTCTGTGAGTAGTAGTTACGGCTCTTTGCGTCCTGGATGAACGGAGCGATGTTAATAGAACTACCTTCCAGGGCAAGCTGAATGTTGTCCTTCGGTGTGAATACTACGAAAGCATCCGTCATACCTTCAGCCAAGGCAGCATTAGACACGTGGCGAAGCTCGTTAATCTTATACCCCTCGAAGAAGTAAACGGGTCTGCCATCTACAATGTCACTTTGTGCAACACTGTTATTGCGGTCTTGCAAAATGTTCTTATAAAGGCGCATAACGTTAGACGTTACGAAGAACTCCGAGGTATCGAGTGTATCGGGGCGCTGTGCGTCGATAGCCCCACGGAATGCAGCAAGAACGCCGTCTGTGGTGAGCTCCAGAGTTTTTTCTTCATTTTTGCTTTCCTTGAATTGCTTGATGATACCACCGTGTGTAAAGATATCGTAGCCAGCAGTCCCTGGCTTAACATCACCGTCCAACCAAGCGAGACGCAGCAAGTCAGCTTCCAATACTTTCAATACTTCGGACTGAATGAAACCAGCCAAATCGGTTGTGGAAAAATCGTCCTCGAGGTTAATACCGCGTGCCACCATTTTGCCCCACAAAGTTTGCAAACAGACTTCGATAGGCAGTTCAATAGGTGCGTGTGTGTAATACTTAACCTTGTCGGTTATTTCACCGTAGAGGTAAGTGCTACCGCATCCTGCTGATCTGCGCAATGCCTTGTCGGCTGCTGTAAGGGAAACAACGGGCGTGTTGTTAGCGATACCATTAAGCACGGTAATGCCGTTAGAAATCTCACCAGCCAAACCGACGGTCAAAGAGATAACTTCATCCAAACTGTTAATATTCAGTTTGTTAAGCGCTGTAAATGTAATTGCCATAATTTCTTAATTTTTTTTGTTTGTTCAAATGTTATTTTTTGTAAAATCTCTTTGCCGCTTCGGCTACCGCGTCTCGGCTAAGGGCTGCTTCTTTCTTCTTGTCCTTTGGAATGCCTACCAGAGGGACACCGGGTTTCGCTGTTGCACGGCTAAACTGTGCGGTCATCGCTGCCATTGACTCTGTAAGCGTTTCGATAGATGCTTCAAGCGCTGCGACAGATGTTTCAAGCGCTGCGATGCGGTTTGCGAATTCTTCGGGTACAGCTGCGGTTTCGGGTTCTTCTACCTCTCCCTCGGGTTCTTCTGCCTCATAGGGCTTAACCTCGGTAATCACACCGTCTTCGATAGTGATAACCAAAATACCTTCTTCGACTTGAATCTGTACTTCACCATCCGGGTGAACGTTGCCTTCGCTATCAAAGACCTTATCGCCGATAGCCATCACCTCACCAGCCGCCTCGATAGTAACGCTACTACCGTCCACGGTTTCTACTGTCTCCGTTGCAAACTGCGTCTTTTGGAATAGATTTGCAAACGAGCTGAAAAATTTGTTCATTTTTTTCTCTGTTTTATCGTTATTAAAAAGGCTTTCCGTGGCGGCTGGAAGCCCCACTAAATCACATGAATACAATTCCACAAACTCGGTAACGTCAAGAATACCGTCATTCAATTCTACCGAATTGCAACCAACCACCGAAACGCCCAGCATATCGGACTCTTTTTCTATCATGGTTGCGATAAACTTCGCTTCATTGGGGTAGGCTGTCTCAAGTGCTTCGGACATCTCGAAATCGGCAAAAGCCGCGCCATTCTCGTAAACGAAATTCGTAAACTTACCCAGGTAGCCGTCCAGCATATCTCTACCGTTATGGGTACGCCTGCAATGAATAGGCTTTAGGTTGCCGAGCGCTACAACGCTTTTAACTGCCGCGTCCGTAATCGAAATGGGGTATTCCCCGCCCTCGTACACCCCAAAGTTGGTCGTTAACCCGGCTTGAATAATTCTAAGCTTTTTAAATTTCATAAAAAATTGTTTTTGTTGTAACACGTGCAAAGATAGCGCCTTTTGTCGTATGCACCATCTCTGCACGAGTTGATTAATATTAGAAAGCCGCGAAGCCCTTGACTACCGCCACGTCATTTTGTCCGGCATTGATGTCCTGCACCGATACAACCGGGTTAGGCATGCTCATCACCGCATCGATGACTACCCCCGCGAGCTGGTTAATGCTTTCGCTTGATAGCTTCATGCTCTCCGCTTGCTTCACTACCCGGTTTGCCTCGTGAAGCCCGGAAACCATACCACCATCAGCGAACTTGTAAAGCCCCGACGTACCGAACGAATTGCCGCCGTGTGCCTCGTTGAGCGCGGATAGTGCGTTAATCTCGGCGCTCGCTGTCTTCTTCATAATATAGACGTTTTCACCGCCTTCTGCCTCGAACACCTGCCCGTTATCGCCCCGGAACGTTACACCGCCTTGTGCATGGGAACGCCCGTATATCATACCCCCCTTTGCATATTTCTTGACTGACGTGTTAATTTTCACATCGGGGTCTTTCTGTTTTGCAATCGTAGCGACTTGTTTCATACCGAATGCTATAACAATTGCGGCTTGCGCAATACCTAATATACCACCCGTGGCAAGAGCTTTTGTTGCGCCTAAGTAGGTATTTATTGTAGCTTGAACAACGCCAAATGCCTTACCTATAGCACTTTGCTCCCCTAACAGTGTTGACATTTGCCCTGCCAGTCCTGCGGCCATCGTCAGTTCTGCGTTAACGCGCGCTCTGGTGTTCTCCTCTTTCGCCTTCTCATATTTGGACTGTATCAACGCGGTGTCCGCGCCTATCTTCTCGGCTGCTGCAATCTCCTGCGCATATTGCGCGTCAAGTTGCGCTTGCCTTAGGTCGTACTCGTTTGTTATTTCTGCCATCTTAAGTTCGTGCAAGTTCGCCGCGTCCATCGCTTCGCGCTCCCTCATTAAAGCGTCTTGTTCCTCTTTACGTTGCATCTCCAACTGCTGTATGCCCAAATTAAATTCGGCTTCCTTGTTGGCGTATTCTTGCTGCGTAATGAGACCTTGTTCTAACCTGTACTTTTCAAGCTTTAGACTTTCCTCGACGTATGCCTTTTCGTTTTCTAACTTCGTTCCGATTGTATTGTTTTCCAGTTCTTTAGCTTGCATCGAAAGGTTAAGAGCCGTTAACGCTGTTTCCATCTGCTTTATTGTCTCGGCCTGTAATGCACGCTTTTGGTTCTCCGCGTCCTGCGCTGCCTTTATCGCGGCTTGCGCCTTTGCTGCCTCAGCTGCCTTGTAGGCTGCCTCATTAGCTGCTATCTGCGCCTTTACAATGCCGCTCGCTTGGTTTTCCAGCTCTTTACGCTGCGCGACATAATCGGCTTGGCGTGCCTGTAGGTCTGCGAGTGCTTGCATCTCTGCGCGTCTGTCTTCCTTACTGGTGTAACTCAATTCGTTTTGCGCCTTGATTTGGTTGTACTTCTGCTGTAGTACGTCTATCTCGGCTTTTTCCATCTGCTTGGAAATCGCGATAGCCTTTTGCGCTGCTGCGTTTCGCTCCTCCGCGGTCTTTAGTTGGTCTCCTACAATGGTACGTTGTGCCTCGAGTTCCCTGCGCATCGCCGACAACGTTACAAGGTTGTTTGTTTCCGCCTCGTATATTGCAAGTTCTTGCTTGGTGAGCGCTTTGGCTGCGTTCGCTGCCTTAGTGGTCTCCTCGGTAATGAGACCGATAGACGAAAGTAAGTTAACGACCTTCTCCGTTATCCACTCGAAAGCCTTTGCCACACCCCCGAGAAGCTCGGTTATGCCGTCCAGAATACGCGAGAAAATAGCCTCAAACGGAGCGAATGCCGCCTTTAGGTTTGCTGCCATCTCGCTATTGCGTTTCATCAGTTTTTCAACCGTTGACACGAGAACAAGGATAACCGACACAACCGCCAATATTGGGTTGGCTCTCAACGTAGCATTAAACACCTTTAGGATGTTCACGCCCCCGGATAGAGACGTAGCCATAGCCGCCGTTGCCCCGGAAAGCCCCTTCGTGCTGCTCATGGCTTCCTGGATGCTTTCCGCATAGTTACCTACGTTCCTACGGTTATCGCCTACAGCCTTTTCCATGTCCTTAAGGCGGTCGCTTATTTCCTTTGTCTCGGTGACAAGCTTCTGCCCCTCATCCGTGTTGTTGCGCGTCGCTGCGCTCATCGCGTTTAGCTCCTTGGTATTCTTTGCCAGTTGGGCGCGCAAGGCGTCCACGCTATCCTCTTGGCTGTTTAGGAGCGTCGTGTTCGTCTTTATCTCGCGGTTGTTGTCGGAGATTGAGGCGTTAACGTCCAACAACTGCTTTCTCAATTCGATTTGTGTCTTTGCCGCATCGCCTACCGCCTTTTTATACTCGTCTTGTCCGATTGTCCCAGCCTTGTACGCCTTGCCTGCCTCGTCCAACTGCTTCTTCTCGTCCTTAAGTGCCGCCATTAGCTGGCTCTTTGTTTCTGCCAGCTCTACGGACTTCGCTATAAGAGCGTCCAACCCGTCAAGGGCTGATGACGTATCGAACGAAAGGTCTAATAGAGTAACTTTTTCTGTTGCCATAATCCAGATTATTAATTATTAACTGCGATTAACGTAACGTTCGCATTTCCTGTTGATGGGTCCCAATTGCTTATCGTTCGGAGGTAAAACCAGTAGTTAAGCTCACCTACGAAGTAAAGCGCGTCGGACTTCATTTTCTGTATATCAAAATACGATAGGTTCATTTTTGCCGTCACCTGCCACCCGGGGGAGAAACGGTAGTAGTGCCCTGCTATCGTTGCACGGTAACCGCTCGCACGGTTGAAATAGTTATCGGGTACGTACGAGCCTGCCAACCTAATCATAGAGGCATATGGTCTAGGTGCACCGGGGTCTACCGGGAACGCGCTCTCGCCTACTGTCTCCTGCACAGATATGGCACCGCCGTAACCGCCTACCGTCTGTTTGATTGAGCCTACCTGCACCGCGTATGTCCTTGCCGCGCCGGGGGTTTCCGATACTTCAATGCTTGATTTGTCAATTTTCCCCGTCCAGTCGACCCGGTACGTAGAACTCGAAGACGGGTTGATAAATGGCTTGAGCTTCAGCGCAAACGGTTTGGACTTGAATTCATACGTCCAGCAAAACGCTTTGCAGAACGCCTGCACAATCCCGAAAGGTGTATCTATGCCCATTGTCTCTACTAAATCCCAAGCATACTTCGGGGCTGTAGCCGAATTAATCTTGAACGAGATGTAATACGCTTCTGCATTCGGCACGGTGGAAATTGGCGTTATCGAATATACCGTAGACGAAGCGGAGGTAGTGAAGCCGAAGTTCAAATCGCGTGTCGGTCTTGGCGTAACCAAACAAGACGTAGAACCCGGGCTTACCGGGCTGTACTTGTAGTTGCCATCGGGTCTTACCGCGCCGCGCTGAAACGGCAAAGTGAATGTACCGCCGTTGCTTCTAAGATAAACCGTAGCAGGAGCAGAAGGTGGGAGAACTATAAACGAATCGTCGGTAAACCTTAAATCGAATTTCGAACCAGTCATGTAGGTAAAACACGTGGCTACCTCGTTGTTCTCCGCTATCATGTAGTTGGCTGCATATACGGAGCCGTCCAGTCCGTCGTGCGCGCCTTTAAAAACTAATTGGCTCTCCGCGTCCTTGTAGTCCCCCGCCGTTTTAGTTACCCGGTCTGCGATGTATGACATAAGCAAGGGCGTTGACCCGTTCGCCGCGTATATCGTAGGTATAGTAACGCCGTTCGGGTACGCGTAATTAAGGCTATCTATATACGTTGAAAACTGATATGCTGGTGTTTCCAATTTAGGTAGGGCAACCACCGGGGCGCGCAATGTCGAAAGCTTCGATATGTTTTCTATCAGTTCGAGGCTATACCCGTCCTCATCTGCCGTTACCCGTACACGGAACAAACCGCTACCGAACGGAATATTGAAGCCCCCGAAATGCAACTCTGCACGGTACGGGGATGTCCTTATGAACTTCCCCGGGAAACGCTCGGAACGGAATACCCGGTCATTAACTTCTGAACGCGGTATGTTGATTGCCCCGGAGTAACTGACCGTTTGCTCCGTGAACTTCAAAGGGTCCGGGTTGTTGATAGTCAGCTTCACCGAGTTAGCGGTTACACCGTCTATCACTTCGCCATTAATTCGTATTGTTAAATCCATATTGTTAAGGTTCTATAATTTCAAACTTGCATTTAAACGCTGCTACTCGTCCCGTCGCACCGCCTTGTATGTTCAGAGCGTTTGGGTTCTGTATTGTAACGCGTGCCCACTGGTTAGTAGCTAAAGGGAATACTCCGGCAACCTCGCCCGAACGTGAAAGCCAGTACAGCGCGTTTTGGTTATCATCCGTTACTACTACGTTTATCGTAACGTCGTAGGATAGCACGCGGTTGCCTCCTGTGAAGTTAACCAAGTAAGTAGGCACAATGCGGTATTGGTCAAAATACATCGTATCATACGCCCCTTTGCTGTTAAGCCATCGAAGCGTTACCCGTTTTTTAGGGTCTGGGCAATACGGGTATTTACGTTCAAAACGTGCGTAGCCCCATACGTTGGCATCGTTTGAGGTTCTAAACTCTATGGTTGGTATGTTTCCGCCATTCCAGACTGTAGTCATCGCCCAAGCATAGGATTTTTCAGCGCCACCATTCCTGGCCCGTAGTCTACCGTCCGCGTTTGCCGTAAGCTGTCCGTATCTCAAGGCAAAGTTAAACGGTGTGCCCGTTAACGGGCTGTTAAGGAACGAGGCACAACTAAAGTCCAATTGGTTAAACAGCCCGTTTCTGTAGTCCGATAGGTTGCGCGTGTTCGCCTGCGATGCAAACCGTCCATCCGCTACGGGGGATTGAATTACTCGCATAGCGATAGATTTCAATGTACCCTCCACGTATTGTATTCGCACCATGTCCACGAAATCAATAAACCCCAAGCCTGCGTTGATGCTCTCCATTATACTCGGTGTGGCTGCTGCCATCAGCGACATATCCAATACCGCGCCCTCGTATGGGGTAACAACAGCCGCTGTCTTTGCGGCCCCATTACGTGAAAAGATTAGGGCTATACTCGTAACCGAGGCGACCTGCTCCAGGCGTATAGGGCGATAGAGACCTGCGCCGATGCCGCCGATGTAGATCATTCCGTCTTCCGTTGCCGTTTGGCCGGTTAATAGATTTCGTATAATCATTGCTTTTTAGTTAAAATGGTTAATATTTCCGCCCTTACTATCCGGGACACCTCTACTGTGATACGCTGCACCATCTCGGGGGTTAGTATAGAGCTTGCTACGCCGCCTTCGTTGTGCTCGTTGGGTACTTTAATACCGTCGCGCTTGATAACGTATGCTATCGCGTATGCCGCTTCTTCGGGTATGTCCGTACCGGCGTTCGCGTTCTTGTCTTTTATCCATTGCTTAATGGCAGAAACGGGTGGGAAGCTACCCGCCGCCCTTCCGTCTTCCATCTGATAGATGTATGCCGGGCTTTCTATCTTAACGCCGCCTGCATACTCTACCACTTCTGTTTCTCTGTCGAAGCGACCCGAGGCATTAAGTCTCATGCGATAGTAGTTAGCTACTATCTCGTCGCGTATCTGCCTAACTAATTGGGTAACTTCCTTGTTCATAGTTAAATATACTTAAACCAGCTAAAATGTTTCCTTGTCTTTGGGTATTCCACATCGTGCTCGTTGCCGTAGGCTTCCCTCTCAAAACTCATGCGGTCGTATGGCTTATCGTTCGGGTAAAACGGATTCTTCTTCTCAAAGCTCCAGCCGATGAATTTAATGAAGTACTCAATACCATACCACAAGTAAAACGGCACGTACAGCATCTCGCGCATTTGCATCGTGTGGATGTGCTCGTGTCTTAACGTCTTTTCGCTAATTACCGCGTTACCACGTACGAAGAGAACTCCGAATAGGTTAATAGCCTTGAAGCCCTTAACAGGGATAAAGTTGTTTCTGATGATTTTCATGTTCTTTGGCTTTTAAACAGTGCACAAAAGTACGAAGTAAACCACGAGAAAACAAACGGTATTAAGTTCACACCCCGTACTTGTACGCATCAAACGTTGCCTCCCATCCCGATTTAATAGTGTCGTACTGGTTCTGCACTTTAGCGATGCGCAGCGAGCCAATCTCGTATCCGCATATGAAGCTCTTGAGCATCTCGTGCAAAAGCAGGTCTGTGCGTATCAGAGTGGCTATCTCTACTGCGTCGTCTCGCATATAAGCCGATGTACCCATGCAGCGAATGACAACCGTGTATGCGCTTGACCCCGGCACGTTCGTATCCGTATAGCTTCCAGTCGTTACGTCAAGCGTAAAAAAGTCGTCACTCAATTCGTTAGCCGCTACATTCTGTACGGCGGTATCTCCGAATACCAGCGTTTTGCCCAGTGCCGTAGCCCGGGCGTTCGCTGTGTTAATTATTGTCTCAAAAGTCATAGCTATCTGTTTTTCATTTGTTGTTTCTTCATTTCTCGCTTCTCCTTCTCTATCTCGTCGTTACGTTTGGCGATAGCCAGCATAGCGTCTGAATAGTTGATTTGCTTTGCATCCTCAAAGCTACAGTGGAAAAGCTCGGCGGTAATCTGCACAAGTCCGAGTAGGTTCTTTGCCTGCTTAATGTTCTCGTCACCCGTCAATGCGCTTTCGCCCGTCTGCTTCATGTTCTGAAACACGATTTGTTCGAGGCCGTCCGCGATTTCCATTTGCGACACGATGAACTTATCGAGCTTCGCAGCGTCGAGAATTGTCTCGGCTTCATAGTTGTCATCAGTCCACGCCTTGATACGCCCGTTTGCGTCCTCCGCACGGCGCGTTTCAAGCATAGACCATAGAGTTATACCCTCGACGTCTCTAAGTCTGTACACGGCTTTCCCGTTGCGCGTAGCGACTTGTGAAGGTCTACAGTACTTTATCATATCTTTGAGTAGCTTCTCCTCGTCCTTGGTAATTCGGACGGTTCCGTTTGCCGGTAGGTTAGCGACTCGTAATAAAACCTTCCGGTTGTTAATCGCTGATATGCGATATATCCACTTCAAAATAAACTTTTTCATTATTTGGGTCTGTATTTACGTATCAAGAAGTCCACACCGTAACGGAGCGCGTCGAGCGCGTGGTTCCACGCGTCTATGGCTTCGTTGGTGTATGTGTCCGATACTTCGTCCTTAATCCATTTGTAATTATCCAACTCGTCAAGCAGCTTAACGGAACGCTTTGTTACGTGCAGCTTGAACTGCTTCACCTGGGCGATGCCAGCTGCCACAGAGCCGCGCCCCTTGACACACGGTATTGCCTTGATACGCTTCTGCTGTAGCTCCACGATGCTCTTTTGCTCTGCACTATCGCACACCGTTATCACGCGGTTCAGTGCGTTGGCGTTCAAGTAGTCCGCTATATGGCTGTTAAGCAAGCCTTGTTCATAGCAAAGTAGGTCTACGTATAAGTCCCAGCCTTCCATACGTATGTCGACAATCGCGGTGGGGTCATTCACGAAACCGAAGTCAAGCCCCAGGCACCTACCCGTAAACGTCTCGGGCATGTCTTCGATAACTTCATACTCGGGGTAAACGTTACCCTCTACGCCGCCCGTCAAGCCCTCACCGTACACGCGCCACCAATTGGCATCGTCCTTGTTCTTCTCGATGGCTGCGACTTGCTCGGGGGTCAAGTACGGGTTATCCTTGTACGTCGAATGTATCGTGGTGTATCTGTCACCTACGAACTCGGTCTCGCCCCAAAACTTCCGTACCGGGTTATAATCGATAATAACCTTTTTACGGGTACGGATATCGAGTTGCCTAAAGATTTCCCGGGGTATGCCTTGTGCCTCGTTTACGAAAAGGATATCACGTGCCGGGCCGTGCACCTTCCCGGCGTTATCACACGAGAAGAACTCTATTATTGTGCCGTTCGGGTATTCGTATGTACTTTCCGTTTTATTAAATCGGCTCTCGTCCCAATACCCCTCGGCTGCCACCATGGCTTTAAAGTCACGTAGCATACCGCGCTTAACCATAGGGAACGTAGCCGCTACGCACGAGATAACGAGCGGTTGTGGATTGCTTAATGCCAGTATGTGCAACATCTGTAGGGTTGCCCATGTCTTACCGCTACGTGTACCGCCTTTAGAGGCGACACCGCGTATCTTCGGGTCTATGAAAGCTGCCAGTAGCTTTTCAAAAGTAAATGTAACGTTCATGCTCTAAATGCCTCCTAACTTTTGTAGGTTCTTCACCGCATCCTCGGAAAGTACGTTTACCTGCATAGCCTTTGTGCCGGCTTCCTTACCGTTGCTTGTAACGTCTTTAAGGTCTCGTAGTCCTCGAAGCCTCGCCATGTAATTGGCATCTACCACACCGGCAAGCGCGCTTTCGTCCATATCGGTTGCTATGAGTTCGGCGATAAGAGCGTACCCGGTCAAGAGGTTGGCCGCGTCTTCGTTCCCATCGTCTGCCAGCTTTTCGAGTCGTGCGCCATTCTTCTTGAACGCTTGCAAAGTCCACCCGATGAAAAGGCAGAAGCCGCCAAGCGATGGTGCGCGTTTCTTTTCTATAGGTACCTTTTGCCCGGCTGCGTTCCCACCCTTTAGGACTTCATAAATAATGAACGGGTTTTGCGCGCAAAAGTTCATGTACTCGGCTACGTAATCTACACACTCCTCGACGGTAGACAACGTAGCGCCTTTACAACCGCGCGTCTGCACGATTTCATAAAGTTCTTTGCACTTCTTCAAATCGTCTTTGGGGACCGGGGCTTTGCCCGTCGCTTGTCCCTTGGTAATTGCCGCTTTCGTATCGGGGGCGGCTTCCTTCTTTGCTCTTCCTGCCATAGTCTGTTTGTTATTTGGTAATAGGGTATCGCGCGTGTGCGCTCGCGGTCTCTTAAAGAGATGCGCGAGTAGTATTCGGACTATCCCAGTATTGGGACGGCTCGGACTTCACGGACTATCCCAGTATTGGGACGGCTCGGACTTCACGGACGATACCTCGCAGTTCGTATCAACTGCTTTGGTTCTTTTCAATCATGGCACAAAGGTAGGCAACAAATCACATCAGACCAACCTACGGTCAGTTAGGCCTTTTTCTACAAATAAAGTTTACAAATAAATTATATTTACATTATTTCTTATGTGTACACAGCAACTACCTGTCTCACTGAACGTTACAAGCACCTGCACAGACACACACTTTTTTTTCTAAACTTATATTTAGAGAATAGTATATTTTGTATCCTCCAAAATACACTTTTCTCAAAAATAATGTTTTACCCTCTTTTTACTGTGCATCTGTGTATTTACATATAATATATTATAATATAAGGAGTTAGACTGCACAGTAACCTGCACAGTAGTGATTTTTTACTGTGCAGCTGTGCATAAAATATGTTAATTTTAGGGCCTCTTTTTTTCTGAATATAAACAAAAGCCCAAATCTGACATTTTGTAATCAGATTTGGGCTAATCGCTATCATTTGGTTTGTCCATAGGCTTTCGTAGAGGGCACTATCATACTGCTAACTCCTATAGGTAAACCGCTTTCATTATGTCAATTTCCACCCGAGCGAAGACCTATACCAATACCACGTTTGAACCGTTCCATTCTTGAACGTAGACACCCTTTTTATTCTTCCCCGGGCGTCTATTCCGTAGGTTCTCGTTATGTCCTGCTCGTTTCTTTTCTCCTCTGCGAGGCGTGCCTCATCTCTGATAAGATACTGCCTTTTATTTATGGGCTGCTTATACGTGAAGTCTTGGGCTGCTACATACTTTGCCAGCTTATCAATCCATCCGTTGCAAAGCTGGGCTTCCACATAACCGCGCCCGTACTTATCCTTTGTCACCCCGGCGGTATATCCGTACCTCCGTATGAATTCCCATATAATGAAGGCATGGCAGTTGAGGCATACCGCTATATCCATAAAACTAACTTTCTTCATGTACGATGTCTTTAAGTCTTATATACTTGTAATATGCCCCGGCTCGTGGCTTCTTCATAAACACGTCTCCACTGCCCGCGCTCTTTGAGTCTTCGGGCATGCTCCATGCGCTCACCCCGTACGCCACACTTTCATGCACTTCGGCTATAATCACGTCTTTTAAGCTCGTGTAACCCACTAATCTAATACCGATAAGGTATCCCACCTCATCGACCACTGCGGCTGTCCTGTCGCCCCATTTAAGCTTATGGGGTAACTTTGGCTCCTTCATATCGAACTAATTTTTTGTTAAACACTCCATTACTCGTCGTACTCCCCATCTATATTACGGGCTGCAAATTTAGCCACAAACCACAAACCAGTTACCAAACCGGCACCTATTGCTATTCCGAATAAACACATTAATGCTTCCATATATTTTAAATTTTTGATGATACATTTTCCAAACCGTCTCCCATGCTTACAAGCTTCATACCGCCGTGCTTACCACGGATATAAGCGGCTTGCACATTGCCGTTCTCGTCCGTCGAGAATTGGATACCTCGCACGCCCTCGTGCTCCTTGATAAGCTCGCCTATCGTTCTGGGCCTCGGGTCTACCGGCTCGGGCATCCCCAACGGCTCCTCCAGCGGCTCCTCCAACGTCCCGGCGTTTCGGTATTCGTACGATGTGAACTCATCCTCCGATACGCCTATATCGTTAGCGCCCCAGCTCTGCCAGCCGTCCGCATGGTCAACTCCCATTATCACGCCGTGCATATCGTTCCAGCCGACTACCACACCGGCATACTCACCGTTCTTGTTAAATACTGCACGCCCTGCATACAGCAATGCAAAATCTTTGTTTCTAATCATAATCTTCTAATCTATTAAATTGTCGGTATATACGTAATAATACTTTTCACAATTTTTAAATACCACGTCGAAAGGCATCAGTTCTGACGCTGGCCAGCCATCGGTTTGCGATGCATCTACTATCAGCAAGGGTTCGTCAGCCAGGTCATTGTGGCTATAGCCTACTACCTCCAATTGCTCACCTTCATAGTTAGCAAATCGCCCTATGTACTTTTCCAACGGGTGGACTTCTCTCTCTCTGATTAAACTGCGAGTACATCTCACTAACTGCACTTAAATACTTTTCCATAATCTTCTGTTTTTAAATCGTTGATACAAATATAACGCTTTTCCCATTATGTTGGTTCTTTCGTTAACACTATTTAAGTATTAAACTATCTTTCAGCGATAGCCCGTACTCTAATTGCTGTAGCTTGAAATTACGTTGTATGCTGTCCGCTGCGTTCTGTACTACGGTGCAGCCTCAATAGGAGTAGGACTGCGATAACTGTTATTAGCTTTTTCATTTCTTACTGTAGAATTCCATAAGTTCTTTAATACTCTGCATAAGCCCGTCTTGCGTCTGTTTCTTGCCTTCTAGGGCTTTTATTATCTTCTCGTCTACCGTTCCCGTGGTTAAGATGTGATGAACGGTTACGGGGTACGTTTGCCCCTGACGATACAACCGGGCGTTGAACTGCATATATAACTCCAGGCTCCAGGTGTTACCGAACCATATAAGCGTATGCCCACCTTTTTGTAGGTTAAGCCCGTGTCCTGTGCTTGCCGGGTGCGTTACCAGCACTTTAATCTTTCCGGCATTCCACTCGGCTATCTGCTCGGGCTTCTCCAATTTTACGGGCTTGTACGCCTTTAGCTTCTGCATTATACGGTCGAGGTCGTGCTTGTATGAGTAGGCAACCAATACGGGCGAACCGTTCGCGGCCTCTACGAGTTCCTCAAGCTTCTCTAACTTCTCGTCGTGCAGTTCGATAACCTTTCGGTCGGCATCGTATATTGCACCGTTTGCGAATTGCTGTAGCTTATTAGAAAGAGCTGCCGCACTGGCTGCGCTTATAGGCTCGTCCGAGTTGATAAGCTCCAATACTTGTTCCTTCTCGAACTCCTTATATTGTGCCAGCACTTTCGGGGATAGCTCTACGCGGTCGTATATGTTAATGCGGTCGGGCATCTTCAAATAGTCCTCGGCGGTCATTGATATGGTTATGTCGCTAATAAGGTCGCTTATTTGCTTCTCTGTTTCCTCCTGTGGGCTTTTCAGTGCATAACTGAACACTATATCGCCGTTTCGTTTATCGGGCTTAAAAAACCTATCTCTGTATGCTGTGATTGATTTGCCAAGACGTTCACCCTGGTCTATCAAATACATTTGGGCGAATAGGTCTATTAGTCCGTTTGGCGATGGTGTACCCGTCAAGCCTACTACCCGGGGAATAAACTTTCGCACCTTTCTAAGGGCTTTAAAACGCTTTGAGGCGTAGTTCTTAAAACTGCTCAGCTCATCGATAACAACCATGTCATAGGGAAGTTTAATACCTCCGTACTCCATTACAAGCCAAACAATGTTATCACGGCTAATTGCGTATATGTCTGCTTGCCTCTCGTAGGCTTCCCGGCGTTGTTTAACCGTACCGTCGATAACTGAAATCGTCAAGTCCTTAAGGTGTGCCCATGACTTAATCTCATCGCTCCATGTAACCTGTGTTACTTTCTTTGGGGCAATTACCAAGCAATTAGATATGATGCAATTATCCAAAAGGTCTTTGATGGCGGTTAGTGTTGTTACTGTTTTGCCCAAACCCATATCAAGGAACAACGCGCAAAACTCGTTGTCTATGATGTGCTGCACTCCCTTTACTTGGTATTCATGTAATTGCTTTCTTTCTAACATAACATTGCTTTTATCATTGATAACTGGGCACTGAACTCATGGAGGGCTGCCGGGGTTATGCACCCTAATACTCTGTCGTAATCGGCGGCGCACTTAATGCGCTGACCGTTCATTACTATTTCGGTGTGTCCTGCGGTACACTTTAACTTTAAATCTATATAGTTTACCATAGCTTTATTACTTCATTAATTTTGTTTTATAGAATACGCAAATGCTTTTGAAGTCCTGCTCATCCGATATGTATCCCAGTGTTTTACGCGAAAGGAAATTAACGTCTCGGGTAATATCGCGTTGCAAATGGTTTAGAATTTCCTCGGTGTTACCGAACTTATTATCACGGACATACAGCGCGCCCGACTTGATACCAAAGTACATACCCAAACGGTATTCAATTTCTTCTTTTAAACTTCTCTTCTTCATGATTTCTATTTTAAAATTGTCCTTTATAAATAAATAATTTCTCGGTAGTTTTTCTTTTATCGGAGCTCATGTTATTTTGTAATGGCTTCTCCCAAATTTTTACAAAGTCTTCCGGAGCTTGGTATTCGGAGATGTAGACCTTGCCCGGAAGCAGCTCTTAACGTCGTTGTACAGTTCGGGGTCTATTTGCTCGGGGTATTTCTTCCCGGACGCTAAGCCCTCAAACATAGCTATCAGATACTCGTTGCTATCGTTTGCTATCCTGTTTCCTAATACTTGGGCGGTCACGTTACACCCACCGCAAAATGGTTCTACAAAATATTGCCCTTCTTTTCTGTCTGCCAAAATTATAGGCAAAATTTCTTTTGCTATTCTTGTCTTGCTCCCTAAATAAATCATACTTAATTATGTTTTTTTAATTTGATATTACAAAGATAACCCTCTTCCCGGTACGTTGTTTATTTCCTTAACATTGTTTAAGAAGAAACTTATTGCGGCGTCCCTGCTTTCCAAATCGTCGATGACAAATACTTTGAAGCCCAAAGCCTCTAACTTGCTATGTATTAGTAATTGTATCTTGGTTGGTTTCTTACCCGTGGTCTTTATCTCGGCAAAGCCTACATACCCACCCTGGCAAAGTATCATTCTATCTGGCAAGCCTTTTATAAAGGTGGATAATAGTTTTATTACCCACACTTTTTTTGTTCGGTTAAGCTTCTCGGAGAATGTACGCTCTAAATATTTTTCACTTATTATATCCTCCATTTCTCAATTTGTTTTCAAATACCACCGTCCCGGTAAATTCCCCGGCATCGTGGTCTACTGTAGTTGTATAGATGTGCCCATTATAATAGCCCCTATACTTTAAAACCTCTCCGTTATGTACTATCTCGTCTCCGATACCGTACGCGTATTCTTGGTTGCTTATCATAATGTGAATTGAATTGCTTTGTTTTCTAACTTAACATTGCTTAAGAACTCGGGGTACGTCCCATCCGCACGCTTTGCCGACATGTTACGATAGGAAAACTTGTTCCCTTCCATACCGAAGTAACGGAGCAACCTACCCGCAAACGTTATTATATAATCGTGCTTCTCGTAGTTCTTGCCTTCGTACCCTATCTTTAGCGAGCTTCTGTGATTGTCTGAAGATATACCACCCCCTAGCCTTATCACATTGGGCGGTAGGTGCATTTCGTGTACGCGGCCCCAAAGCTTTTGCCCCAAAAGGCCTGCATACAAGTGGTTTCCATATGCGTCTACACCCAAATACATATAGGGTACGCTACCAACCATAAACACCGAGTAACCGACATACTTACCGTTCCACTTCCTGCCCTCTGTATAGAACATTGGTGGCTTCATTGTCTCGTCCATGCAAAATACCGTCGTATCGTCGCTTTCCTCGTCCTCTACGGGCTTTTCTGCCTCGGCTGGTGCAGCTACCTTGGTTTCCTTAGAAAGCTCCGCAATGCGATATTTGCATATGTGGATAATCTTTTCGTAGTCAAGCGTCCGCGCCTCTTCTTCTTTGGTGCGGAGAACACGTTTCACTATATCGGCGTCCCAGGGGTTAAGGTTATATTCTTTCCAAATATCCCATGGTTGTATGGCGTGCTTTGCATAATCAGACTTTCCCACATTGTAACTCTGTACGTTTTCATTTGCTGACATAACACAATATTATTTTATTTGTTTTGAACTCACTTTTATAAAACTCCCGTGCCATCTCCACGGTTGGAAACACCCCATCTCCGGGGGTAGGATAATAAGAGGTACGCTCCCCCTCGTTTACTGCGATAACTTTTAAGATAGTAACCATTTTAATTGTTTTCTACGCTAATGAACTCCGTTAAATCCTTCATGCTCTTTTCTGTAAGTTGGCGCGTGTAGGTCTGTCCCAGCATACCAATAAACGGTTTGCCTTCCACGTGCATAATGCGCGATACATGTTCAACGTTGATAAACTCCACTTGTAATTCACCTTTAACTATGAATTCCAGTCTGATAAAATTTCCACTTTTCATAATCTTTTCTTTTTAAAATTGTATATACTATAATAACAAAAACACTTCTTTAATTCTCCAATGCTTCAGCCATTTTCCTAAGCTCTCCGCGGCTTACGGCTATGCTGAAAGCCTCCGTTAACTTCTCCGTGATTATCCAGGAGCCAGTAAGCTTTTGGAAATACGCCTCATTGTTGCTCGGGTTGTTTAGGTTGACCGTCTCACCCTTACCGGGCTTGTATTCTGCAAGGCTTGCAAGCGTTACCGCAGCTTCCTCGGGTGCGCCCAGATGGACTTTCATTATATACCTTTCGGTCTCACGCGTTATCGCCTCAATGGTTATTTCCCCATTGGTATCAACCAATTTGCAAACGCCCATACGGAACGATTTCAGTACATCGGGCTTACCTTGACTTGTAATCTGCGAAAACATTGATGCACTCGTAAGAATTAACACTGCTAATACTACTAACTTTTTCATAACTTTTTGTTTTTAAATTGTTGTACGATATAAACAACGGAAGCTTTTGGAAGGTTCACCGTTATTGCCTTATTAACTTTTATTTGTTTATCTCTGTAATCCATTGAATGCCCAACCAGTCGTTAAGGTCTGTACTCTTTTGCAATCTTGCATTTTCTTTTTTAATCTCGTTGGCTTCTTGCTTTGAAATCTGCTTTCCGTTTACATAATACTTAGTCATAATCTTTTGTTTTTAAATTGTTATTATTTCCTTTTGACATTACAAATATACGGCAAATACTGATAGGTTGTATATTTCATTAACACCATTTAAGAAATAAATCTCATTTAGTTATTCTGTTAACAGTTAGTTAACATTTGGGGGCCTTTACACCCCCTCTGTTATCACTCGTTAACAATACGTTCATATCCTCGTACGCGTCCGAGGCCCATAACGGTTTTACCGTTCGCCGCTCGCTGCCACCCTTGTACTTTAGACATGATAGCGGCTATCTCTCTGCTCTCTTTAGCGGTTACGCGCCCTACTTCCATCTCGAACACGTCCGTGGCTATTTGCATAACCGAAACGAAGTCCATTTTTTCCAGTGTAAAATCTTCCGGGTCTATCTTCGACGCGTCGTACTCCCTAAAGTACATGCGCCTTTCATTCACATACATACGTCTCCAATCTGCCGGCACAAGCATATTCAAATACGCTTCTACTGATGCCGTACGGGGGTCTGCCTCGAAATGCTCTTCTCGTCCTTTCTCGGCGATTTCCTCGGCTTCACGGGATAACAAAGTACTCACTTTTCGGAAATACATTTGTACGGCTTCCGCCCATAACTGGTCTACGTAATCGTCGAAGTCCTTCTCAAAGATAAGATGCGTATTGGCGTTCGCCTTAACCTTCACGGGCAAAAAGCGTCTGCCGCCCGTATCGTCCTTTAGAAATTCGTCCCGGTTAGTCGTACCTATAAAGATACATTGCCTGGGGAAGTTCTTAGTAACACGCCCGTATGCTGGTCTAAAGCTGTCCTCGGTTTTAGAAATGAAGTTTTTCACGCCCTCAACCTCTGAACGTCTCATTGCTGACAACTCGGCTACCTCCAATATCCAATTACCTTGCAATTGTTCAAACGCGCTTTTCCCGTCCATACTCGAAAGACTATCCGAAAACCAATGTTTGCCAAGCATCCGAATAAATGTGCTCTTTCCCGCGCCCTGCTCGGACTGTAACACTAACATACTGTCGAACTTGCAGCCCTTTTGAAAGATACGCTTAACCGCTCCTACCATCATAATTCGGAATGCCTCGCGGGTGTATACGTTATCTTCGGCACCCATGATGTGTATTAAGGTCTTATCTACACGTTCGATACCGTCCCATTTAAGTTTAGTTAAATACTCCTGCACTGGGTGGAAAGAATTCATTTCTGCGGACAAGGCTATAGCATCGTCAATCTTCGCACTGTTGGATATGCCGTAAACGTCCTCGATGTGCTTACGTACGCCCGAATAATCTACGTCCTGAAAGTCCAAAGAACTATCCTTTGCGCGCCAAAGAGGTACACGGGTAACAACCCGGCGTTCTTTAAATAGGTCTCGCGCGATAAGCCCCTTTAGGTTCGGGTCGTACTTCATTATCAACCCTAAATTCTTTGCAGATGGGAGGTAAGCGCCGCGCTTATCGGTTTCCAACTTCGCCATTGCGTCCTCATACGTTGTTGCTACATCGCTGTCTGTTGCCTCCTCTACTTCTATAACGTCGTCGAAATCGTCCATGATTTCACCAGCCTTAACCGCAAGCATCCGGGCACGCGCCGCAGCTACCTTTGCATCCTTGTTTACAAGTTCGTTCATGGCTTCGGTCGAGTTCTTCCTATCGGTGCCCTTATCCAGCTTACCGAACTTGTGTACACGTACAAGGTCGTAGGCGTTGAACACGTGGTTGCCTTGTATCGGGTCATTGTTATGGAACGAGTAGGCGAACATATCATTAAAGGTAAGCATACCGCCCGATGTGGAACCGCCCGTGTAAGTCCATCGGTCCTCCTGGTCGGTCGGTTCGTACACGTCCGATAGGTATTCCGAGATAGCCTCGCTAATCGTGTAGGCCCTGCAAAAGTCGCCTACATTACCCTCTTTTAGTGTGGGGTCTTGTTGTTCTTTAGCAAGCGTCCGGGCTTCGCCCTTCTCGTCCTTGTGGTATGCCCATTCGGTTGTATCACTCCAATCGTCGTACATGCCCAGATACTTTTGCACATCCAAAGGGCTTTCGTTAAACGCCGAGTAATCTATAAACTCGTAGTCCACATCCCGGGAAACAGAGGGAAAAAACATGCAGCGCTCGGGTTGAAAGGTGGTGCGGTCGTACAAGTCTATTCCTGTTAATTCTGCAACCTTTCGGGCGATGGCTTCGTATTGTTCCCCGTCCACTGGTTCGGACAACGGAATGATAACACGGTAGCGAAATGTATTTGCCTTCGGGTTATGCTTGTGCGTCCCATGAATGATACACGCGCAATTGATAACCGAGTAGAACGCTTCCGGGAAGTTCTTTTCTCCGTAGTCAATATCAAGCGCCAAAATAGAGCGCTCACCGACATTGTTTTTGTTTCTACGGCTACCGAACAACTCGCCGCCCATGAAGGCGCCTACGTCTTTAATATTACCCTGCTCGGCTTTGCTCGCGCTTATAAACTCCCGGTACGTCTCATCCGTAACGGTTGCCTTTGTCAACTTCTCGGTTAACTCGTCCCATGAGTAGGAGCGGTTTTTCCATGAAGTAGACTTTGCGCTGCTCGCTGTAGCAATTTTAAAAACCATTTTTCTCAATTCCATAATTTAATCTTTTTTGTAATATTCAGTAATATATCCTGCTGCTCTTAACGGTATGCCTTTCGCCCAACTCGGGGCCTTGCACATGGCATCACTCATTATTTGCAGCGTCTTTTCTTCGTTTCCGTCCTTCGGTATCTCGGCGGCTATCTCATCGTGCACATGCAACACGATATTAAAGCCTAAATCAAAAACCTTGAAAATCGCATTTGCCAGTAAGTCTCGGGCTATCGCTTGCACAACGTTCTCGGTTAGCTTGCCTCCGTAGGTGTTTAGCTTAACCCATTTCCCAGAGGTTTGGTCTTGACCCATGTAAGAGATATCCTCAACCTCAAACGAACCGTTAACGCCCTCGATTGTGCGTTTCCCCATTCTTGCCGATGGGTAGAACAACTTCCTACCGCTCGGTATCTCAATAGTCATTGCGCCGCTCTCGTATCGGAATATAATACTTGAAACATCGTCTATTCTGTAGACCTGCTCGCGTCTCGTTCCGATACATCTTTTTGCACTATCCTCTAACGAACGCCACAAAGATACTATTCTTTTATTAGCTTCTCTCCATTTTGACAATATTTGAGGTTTTTCTTCGTCTTTTAACGCTTTTTTAGTGTCCATTGTAGTAAGAGCGTTTACTCCGCCCCCATACCCCAATGCAAGCTCTGCAACCTTTCCGCGCTGCCTTAAGTCGTCGCCTTTGTGTACCGGGACACCGAACATTTTAGATGCCGAGGCGCAATATATATCAGCCTTCGGGTCGTTAAATAAGTCTAAACGCCATTGCTCATTAGCAACCCATGCAATTACCCGGGCTTCAATCGCCGAGAAGTCAGCCACAGCGAACGTGTACCCCTCGGGGGCGATAAACGCGGTGCGTATAAGCTGCGAAAGTATATGTGTAGGCTTGTCATATATAACTTCCATCATATCCAGGTCGTGCATCTTTGCCAAGTCTCTCGCCCCGTCCAGGTCTTCGATGTGGTTCTGTGGTAAGTTCTGTAGTTGAACCAGGCGCCCAGCCCATCGCCCGGTACGGTTCGCACCGTAGTAACGGAACAAGCCCCTAATACGGTTGCCTCTCCCGGCGCTCGCCAGTATGGCGGTGTATTTGGCATTCGACGTTTTGCCTATCTCCCTACGTAGGTCAATAACGTCTAACACTGCTTGCTTATCCTCGTCAGTAACATTTTTAAGGCTCGTTATGGTCTTTATCACCCCCTCAATGTTATTCTTATTGAGTGAATTGATAGCCAAGCCTGTACGCTCTTTAATGAAGCCCTTAAGCTGGGGCATGGACTTTAGAGAACTCAACCCGAATTCCTTTTCGGCTTTCTCGGTAATACGCGCTTTATATTCTTCGTCCATATCCTGCGCGGCGTGTGCCAGCTCAAGGTCTGCCAATATACCGTAATCGTTTATACGCTGGTCTGCTGCGTAAATTCGTTGCTCTTCTTCCGGGAATTCAAACCGGGATAGCTTACCGAATATCTCCTTTTCCGATAGCACATCATAACGTAGGTAATCTATGAATTCTTTCCAGTCCTCGGGGGCGTGTTCCGGTAGGTTACGTGTGCGGCCTCCGTTTGTTTTAGTAGGCTTGCACGGAATAGAAAAGTAACGGATAAGGTTTTTGCCCGTGCCCTTCTTCTTGTCGTCAAGGTTTAGAATATTAGATACCTCTTCCAATGATGCGGGCATACCGCAATATAACGACATGTTAGCCGTACAGAAAAAACGCATAGGGCTTATGTCGAACCCGTACTCGCGCAAACATATACGCTCAAACGTAGCGTTGTGTGCTACTATTACAATGTCCTCGTTGTTCTTTACATACTCGAACAAATCGTAAAACTCGGTCAGCCCCCCGGGCTTCGTTAAGTCGATAATTGTAACGTCCGTATCGGTGTCCCACATGTAACCGCAAAGGAGTATCTCGAAATTCTCGTCCTCACAGTATTTATAGTTACCGGCGCTTTTAATGTCCGCTTCGGAATACGTTTCAAAGTCAATAAACAGATGTCTCATAACTCATTGTTTTAATTGTTAATACTATTATAACGGCAAAGGTACGACAATGTTTTTAATAAACAAGAAGAAAGGCTACTAATTGCATTTATTTAACAATTAGTAGCCTTTTTAACTTAATCGGCAAAAATAGGTGAGTAGAAAATAAAACCTCGCTTCTCGTTAAGAATGACGTATGTTTGCTGTGGTTCCTCGTATGCCAACCCGTGACCCATTGCGAACGCGTCGAAACCTTTTAGAGAACCGTTAACACAAACCTCTTTAGTATATACCATTTGGTGATAATGTCCCAAAAAGGCTTTATCAATTTGTATTGTTTGGTTCATTTTGGCGTACCATCTCATCATAGACGGGTAAATACCTCCGATGCCGCCAGCCGTGCGGAATTGATGCCCGTGCGCAAATAGCACTTTCTTTCCGTACACGTCGATATAAGCGAATTCACTTTCGGGGATAATGAAACTAAATTTTGTCAGCCCCATAAGTGTTAAAGTGTGTTCGATGTCCTTGTACATGAAATATTCATGGTTCATCTCGAAACCGTTGCTAAACTGCATCTTTTTTGTAGTCCTTGAATGGTTTCCGCATATGCCGATAACGGTTATCTTTTCGAGTTCCGGCAATTGGTCGTGAAGGTATTTAAGCCCGGAAATAATTAGGTTCTTAACAAAGCTAACACCGCGCATCGGGGACATGCTATTCGTTTGTTCGAGTTCGGGGTGGATATAGCCGCCTATCATATCGCCAATCAAACCGATAACCAAGTTGTCCACGGGTTTTTTCTTTATCATGTACGCGGCATTCGCAAAGAAATTAGTGATACGCTTTTCTGCAATATCCTTGTTATACTCGTTTTTGCCCAATACTGTAGAAGCCTTTACTACTTCGTCAGCGTGCCAGTCAGACGCGATAAGAAACCCGGTGTTGCCCTCGTCGAGTGATGTCTTTTTCTTCGGTGTGATGTGTACCAGTTCGACGGGCGGCGCGTCCTTCTTCAAACTGATAATACCCTTTAATTCTTCTTCGTTGTAATAGCTTTTAAGCTCCTCTATCAAGGGGTCCGGGTCAACAATGGGCTGTTGTACCCCTACTACTGCTTTGCCCTCTCGAGTTGCCCAGTATGCCTTGTTTACCTTATTATATTTTTTCAACGGTTTTCCCGTTACCTTTGAAATTCTAACACCTTCTGCGTTTACGTATGAATCGTATTTTCCCATTTTTGCTTTTTATTTTTGGGCGGCATTACACCGCCCATTTATTAAGCTGTTTAATTGAATTGTTAGTTGAAAAGGTCGTCGTTCTCGTCTTCAAAATCGAAATCGTCAATGCTTGTTCCGCCGTCAAGTCTTTCATCGTCTCGTGTCTTCTGAACACCGTTCAAACCTACGCCGATACCGTACTTACCGGTAAACTCATAAGGGTAAAATGATACGGCTACGTTGCCCCAAGAACCGCTATAAACCTCATTCGGGTCTGTGATGTACTGTTTCTTACCGTCGATTACGATAGGCGCTCCTTGCTTCTCTTTGCGCTTTGCGTTGATAAAGTAGCAACCTTGATACTCGGCACCGTCTTTTTCTTCGTCGCCATCTCTTAATGGGTTAGTCCATACCTTCGGGTCTTTACCGTTCAGTTTCGGGTAACGGGCTTTCAACCCCCTAAATTCTTGTTCTATAGCTTCCTTAATCTTTGGGACTTCCGGGCTATCCTTCGGAATCAATAAGCATACACTGTAACTTGCTTCTCCTTGTCCGTTGACTTGTTGCGCTTCAAACAATCTAACATAACTCAATCTCACGTTCTTAATCATTGCTTTCATATTCTACAATTTTTGTTTTTGCCCTCTAATCGGTTCAGGCGTTCCGTTTTTAATTTGGTGATGCAAAGATAACAAATAAATCAATAGGTTGTTTACTCTGTTAACCTTGTTTAACTTTAAAAGTCTTTGGTGCTATTGAAATAGCATAGTCTAAGTCTCTTTGGTCTGCCACACATACGATAAACTTCGGGTCATCTTTGTAGCATGTTCTAAAGGCATATCTATTTAACTTTTTGATGGCTTTAATCTCGTCCGCGCTGAATCCCTTTATAGCTACCAAAAGTTTTTGCATGTCTTTAGAGGTTCTTTCGAGTTCTTTCTTGCTCCAGGTACGGAATTGCTTTTTATTCCAAAACTTGGTTCTTTCTTGAATCTCTTTCTCTGTTAAAATACCGTTGTTACTTTTCATATCGTTTTGTTTTTAAATTGATAATGCAAATATAACGCTTTATCTGATAAGTTGGTTCTTTCGTTAACTTCTTTTATGAATTTAATTCATCGAAGTCATCAATAGTAGGGCTTATTTCTTCTCTCTTATCGCTTTCGGGGGCTAACGTTGGCAGTCCTTGCGGCTTGACTATCAGACCATCAAGAGTTGCGGCGAGCGGTTTCTTGCCTACCAAGCGTTCCAGGTCTCCGATACCTTTCAATTTGGTGTTAGTTATGTCCTCGGTAGATAACCCGATAGCCTTTAGCCGCTCTATGGCTGTTTCCGTGTCGTTTATGACACGCGCTGACCTGCCCTCTACGAGTTTCCACCCCTTGACCTTTTCTCCCCGTGTGGCGGCTTGCATTGCGAAAGCCTTGACCGATGCCAGCCAGTCGGTGAACATATCGGACTTGCTTAGTATATCGCCTATCTCGTCAAGCGTTAGCGCCTTGGTGTCCCCGTAGGTCTCGAACTCGCTAACCAAAGCCTCTTTCTGTGCCCTGCATTGCGCTTTGAACTTGCAGAACTTACAATGGCTACCCACTTTGGTTTCCCCTTGTCCTGCCCATGCCTTTTCGGCGGTGGGGCGGAGTACGTGTATCGCCCAGTGGGTCAAGTCCCGTGCGGACATCTCGAATACCGAGTAATTGCCTAACCGTACTTGTGCGATGTGCATACGTACCGTTTCAATCTTCGCGCGGTGCGATGGTTCCAGGGAGTTAAGCACCCCGATAGCGTACATCATTAACTGGCTATTCCCGTTGGCGTCTACTTGTACGCCCTTACCGTATTTTAGGTCGATTATGTTTAGAACCGTGTTGCCCACTATATCACAATCGCAGCTACCGAAACACTCGGGTACGTATGTTGTTAGGTCGAACTTCCGTTCTATGCTCATTTTAGCGTCTTCCTCCAGTTCGTATATGTCACACACGTAGCAAACGTAGTCGGTTACGTAGTGCTCCATCTCTGAACTGCAGTATTTGTTGTTGCGTATCTCATCGGGTACGGGCAATTCGTCCAATAACGGTATGTATTCCCCGGCTAAATACTTTTCTATCGCGTGCTCTGCCAACTCGTGCGCTACTGTCCCTTCTTCTGCTGCCGCGCTACTCGTGCTCTCATACGGTTCTTCCAACCGTGCGGACGGTGTGCAGTTAAGCCATCGGTGCGAGCTGCTCGGAGAAAGTAGGGCGTGTGCCCTACTTGTGTGGTCTACTTGTACTTTCATTCTTTTTAATCGTTATAGGTTTCAATACGTTGTTTCAATAGCTCGTACTTCTCGGGCTTGATGCGCATAAGGGATGCGCCGCCGAACTCAAGCATGATATCCGTTAATTGCGGACGGGTGATTTTCCCGGTTTTCATTAAATCAATCATGAACGCCTGCATGTCCTTCGCCGTTAGCGGCTCCTTTGAGGCTTTTTCCGGGGCTTTCTCCTCTTCGGTGGGTGCTTGTACGGGTTCGGGGTCAATCGTCGTTTGCGGGGCTTCTTTTACAGTCTTTGGCTTTACTACCTTTTCGGGCTTTTTCATTTCCTTCTTCACTTCGGCGATAGCTTCGGTAATTGTTTCCTCTGCAATAGCTACCGCTGTGGCTTCGGGATTTGCTTCCTTCTTAAATTCTTGAACGGGTGCGGCGGTCTGTGTAGGTTCGCTAAACGCCGGTACGCTTGTACTGTTTACGGTGCTTTCTGTAGGCGCTGACACTGCATTAAGCGGCGCGCTTCCAAATAGACGGTTCATTAGGTCATTTACAAATGCTACTTCCTGCTCGTTTGTAACGTCAAAATCGATTGTTAACGGTGTAATCTTCATTTTCTTCTTTTTTTTATATGGTGAATAACTAATTTACGCTTCCTTGATTTGTTTGGCTTCTAGAATGGCTTGTGCGACCTTGGCTACTGTCTCGTTATAGAACTCGTCCCACTCGTCACAGTTGATATACATATCTTCAACATCTACGGGGAATTGGGCGCCGTCCAGCCTTTGAGAATAGTAAGAGAATATAAACCCCTCGAACGTTGGCATTTCCTGCACTGCGTCAATAACTTGGTATTTGTTCTTTCTCGCGCTTGCCTGCAAATGTTTTTTTTTACTTCCTCGATAATAAACTTTTGCTCTTTCATAACTTTATTTTTT